>Ga0209756_1001571_pt1 | contig 20945 bp, 10 predicted proteins | sample ETNvirenome_6_85_FD_184071 | JGI IMG/M metagenome (GOLD analysis project Ga0209756, IMG submission 184071) | Marine viral communities from the Pacific Ocean - ETNP_6_85 (SPAdes) (version 3) | ecosystem: Environmental > Aquatic > Marine > Oceanic | place: Pacific Ocean | collected 2013-06-19 | reverse complement strand
AAATCCTTCCATTAATATTGGCAACACTTCATCGGTTCAGTTTTATAGTGATTATCCCATTGTGGGCGACGGCGCCACCCTTGCGCCCTTCAGCCTCTACAGCTCTTCAATTGATGATGAGCTAGCAGCCGAAATGAGCGCCTTTACGGGTAGTACTATCATTACGAATATGCACGCTGATTTAGCCTCAACACGGACGGATATTCCGATGCAGGGCCCCTTTACAGAGAAATTTGTGGGCGGCCGAGAGCACCGCCACATTCGTCTTAATGAATCTAGTTCAAAGAATCCGGCCTTTAATGGCCTAGACACTAGAGAAAATCGCCCGGAAGGTTTCCGGGTGATGATGGGCCACGAGCTAACCGGCGCAACGGGAACTACGAGTCCTTGGAAGTCGACCCCCGGGCGCCTACAAGTCGTAGGCCCTCAGTATCCCGAAATAGATACGGCCGCCGGAATATCCAATCTTTCTGATAGACCCAAAGCTAATCTTTCGCGGGTGGAATATGCCAAGCGCCCCGTAAACATCAAGAACATCAAGATGACGACCGGTTCCCTAAGCCAGTCTATGTCTGGTACGATCGATCATAATAGAATTGGTAACTACTCCAAGAATTATGAGGTTATTCAAACTGCTGGTCGTTCTCAAAACGATCCATTCTTCCAGGATCAGTCATTCGATTTTGCTCTTTATCCTGAGACTCTTGCAACAAGAGGCCGATTCCCACTCGAGAATCCACGCCATGGTGCCTGCCGTTTCGATTCAGAGGACGAAGAGGACAACAATGCGACGTTCTACCAAGAGGACGGGTCAACGGCCGACATTGCTTTGATGAATAGCTTAATTGGGGGCGCCGGGGCTGCTGGAGTTCCCCATTCAATATCTGTGTGGATATATCCACGCAGCGACGGCGCAAACAACGACTCGATGCTCTTCGCCGCCGCGGGCCAGCGATTCATGTGGCTAAAAAACATCCAGACGGCCAGTCCCTATCTAGAGTACTACGGCGGCGCCGCCCACACTGCCCTGACAACCGGCGGATCCATTACTGCCAATCAATGGAACCACATAGTGCTAGTCGATAACGGCGGCTCTACTTTCGGAGGTGACCTAGGACTGAAGTGGTATATTAATGGCGTCGATCAGACTTCGGCCGCCGGCACCGGGACACCAGCCGCGATCACCGGCATACCTTACCTCGGTAGCTACTACAACACCGCGTACCAGTGGAAGGGCGCTATGTGCGACTTCGCCATATGGGATGCGCCCCTTTCCGACGCGGCCGTAGCAGACATTTATAATAACGGAAGAAGGTTTGATCTGGAGTCGTCTCCCGTCGCAAGTAGTTTGGCTCTGTGGGCTCCCATGGGCCAAACAGGATGGAATCGCGCCGGCGTGGTTGACCCGGGCCAACTCCGCGCCCTTGGTAACTTTACGGGTGGTAAATATGCGATCGCCGGCGACAGTCCAACCGGTAAGCGCGCGTACTGGCGGGCCAACAGTCCGATGAAGACGGTCTTCACCACCTCATCCATGGAATTTGACGGCGGCAGAACCCAAGTCCTTAGTGGCAACCTAGATTATGCTATCCCCGCGCGCACCGGTTCGGACTCCAATCAATCTATCATCGTTAATCGCTTTAATGCGCCCGGCGGCTGGGATGTTTCATCTCAGGGTTATATGGACCCCGCGCATGAAGAGTATTCTGTTTATAACGCGTTGCCGTTCAGAAATCGCCATGTGATTAATTATGGCGTATCCGGAAGTGCCAGTGCACCTCCCTCGGGCTCCACTATCATCGTTCAGGATCAGATCGATCGCCCCCGGGGCTTAGATCAGCTCTGGACGCTCCACACGGGCCGCTACGGCGCCGACGCTGCCTTCGGAGAGGTAACGCTCGCAGAGGTCCAGCAGAACGCCAACCTGACCGTTACAAAGCCCTCCTTCCATAAGATTCAGAGGAACGCGAAGAAGCGCGTCGTTATTACGGGCTCCTTCGTTGCTCCCCCCGCCGCAACAGATCAGCCTCTTTCCACCGGATCGAGTTATGACAATCTTTTTGTGCAACACCCAGTTCCCCGCGCAGATAGGAATTACGCCTGGATAACAGCATCGATGATTCCTCATGTTGCCTTTTATGGGTACGACCAAAAGGTTTTGCCCTTTAGTGGTTCCACCAAAGTTTATGAGTTAGCAAGAGCAATTGTTACAGGCCCCAGCGGATCATCAGGTTCTTCCTACGTGACTGCTTCGTATCCTTTTGGTACCGGTTCGGATATAGATAAGTCTACCTACGCGCCGTCGGTTGAGCCTCCCTATACCACTCTCTATGTAAGTGGTAATATCAACTTCGCCGGCTTCGCGTATGATGAATATGCTACCCGCTATGTTAATTTAGAGACTCATACCTTAGAGCCTCCGATATATATGCCCAACAATCACTCCTATTTGATGTCAGGAAGTGGTGAGGATGCTTTTGCGGAAACCTCTCTTTATAAAGCAGGAGGCCCGGGCGCTTGGAGAGAAATGGGCGCACGAAACGGATCAACCCTCCCCTCCAACAACGCTGCCTTTACCGTGGCTTGGTGGCAAAAATTTGATTTGACAGGAAGTACGGGAATCGTGAACCAGGATGACGACCCTGGCGCCGACCTAGATTATATGACTCCATGGCAATGGACAAACCGATGGGGTACATCTTCGAGGCGTAGATTTTGGTACCGGTGGTATGGAGGTCTGGCCATGCCCTATTTCTTTATAGATGGGCCGTACGTTTCGCCGACTCTCGGCAACGGAGAAATTCGGTCCAACAGCGCCCTCGACTGCTTGCGCTCGGGCCTATGGTATCATCTCGCGGCAACCTGGGACGGCGTCGACCCCGACGGCGCCAATACCGAAGATCATATGAAAATATATATTAATGGCCGCGCCATAACAACAACAGTGGAAGAGGAATTGAAGGCGCCCTATGGTATTGATGGCCCCCTTTGGATTGGCGGGTCCAGACATAACTGCCACCCCTTTGTAGGAAATTTAGATGAAATGCAGGTCTATAATCGCGACCTGTCGGCCCCTGAGATCCGAGATCTCTTTGAGCGCGCCGGCACAAACTTCTTTGGCGCCCCAAACCTCAAAGACAGTATGATGTCATGGTGGAGATTCGGCACCACTCCTGGCGACAGTGTCTCCGTAATCCAAGACACGATTAGGAATAATGACGCCATACAGTACTATACTAGTGGCGTAGTCTCAATTTCGGATGCCGTCCCCGCCTCTGGATCCGATGGCGCGCAGGGGAATTTGGACGTTTCCGTGGTGACTCCCACGGGCCCTGGTTCATATAATGCTAGCGCCTCCTATGGTCTGTATGCTATCACCGGCGCATTTTGGAGTAATTCATCTATCACTTTCAATCAGACAATGCTAAACCTTAACGGGCCATATCAGCATCCCAGCTGGAAGCAGATTCGCACAGGCGAACACCCCGTCGCTCGAAAGATGAGAGAAACTAATCGCATCTCGGTATCTGATCGGCCGCCTATGGTTGCAATATATCGCGCTGGCGCTGCTGATCCAATTAATGTCGTCCGCGCGAAGAAACCTCAGGGATTTACCGATTATGTTGAATCGCCGGTCGTCAGTCGTTATAAGCCACTGGTAGCGGCCTTTGAGGACTTATCTGAAAGTCCAGTCCCCGGCACCCGCGTTCAAATGAAGGTGGCGTGGGGAAACAATATTACTTATTTTACCCATAATGGGCTCAATAGCCGCCTCAACTTAGAAGTGGATCCCGCCGAAGAACAGGCGTATAACGGCGTCCGACAATTCATCAATAGCGAGAGTGAGAATCTGGGGGCCTATGTCTCTTACGGAGAACAAATATATCCAGCTGAAGCGAATGCATACAGGCCACAAGTGCGCTCGCGACTACATTATAAAATCGACAATATATGGGCCAACAACAGAGTTGATCGGACATATCCTGTGACAAATTCACAGGGGTATTGGGACAATATCGGCCGCGCCCAAGATGGTGGGCCTGAGTCCCCTTGGCCACTTGACACTCCTATGTATATTACGTCTACTACATCATCGACCGGGTATCGTCCGAGCTATGTTACGGCCTTCTCTTTCCTCAACTCCGGAGGCGGCTTCGTTCGATCTACCGCTTCTGTTTTTGTGACCGGCGCCACCGGCTTCCTAGGCGGCTTTAGTAACACCGGAATGCTACCCGGGAATTTTGCATCGAATATGTATAATTCCGTTGGTAGTGGAACTGGCTCCGGCGGCGGCGAGCTTCAAAACACTTATAATTTCTGGATGAGAAAACCCGGACCCACAGTGCGCGTAGCCGGCAACACGGACTCCCTAGGCGGCTGGATGACTGGCACCCTCCACCCAGCCGCCTCTTATATCCGTCCTATTCTCGAAATCGGCCGCGCCGTCGTTCCCGGCGAAGCTGCCGAACTCGGTGGTCGCCGATTTGCCGCTGCCCTACAAGTCGGCTTTCACCCATGGGTGGCACCACAACAGAGCGGTCTTTCCCCGTACCGCCCCTATGATGAATATGCTCAGAACTTGCGTACTGCTGGTAAGGAGTACAGCATCGTCCCGGAATTTAGAATCAGCGAACATTTGGAAAACTATTTTGGTTCGACCAGAAAAGAGCGCGCCACAAATGGCTTTTTATCCAGATTAACAAATCTTATAGAATTAACAGGTGCGACGGCGGCCGCAGACTCTAGCGCCCGATTTTATAAGACCTACAGTAACAGTGATTTCTTAGAATTGTTTAAGATTGTGGATGAAGACTTCCGCGAAGAGCGAAAATCTTCTCGTTCCCGATCAGAAGACGACCCCGAAGCTCCAACTCTTCGATCTCTGGACCTCCAACGCCATGGCACAACCCTTAAGGCATCCGCTTTCCTTTCCTTCTTGCCTTATAAGGGCTTCTATCCTGTAGAACGAACTGTTGCATTGGCTTCTTATTTTTCGCAATCGATGGGAACGTTTTTGCCGGCAACTCGCAGCGCCCCTGGCGTAGATGTGGACGGAAACACCACGGTCCCCGTTCGCGATGGTGTCTCGGCTCCCTGTTCCACCGCTAATGAGACATTATCTAAGATTCTACTGCAACCTCTGTTCGCCCCGGGCATCTTGTTTAACACTATCAAGTCTGGCATCGCGGTGAGTAACTATGTTATCCGCAACACTGCATCCGACCCCGGCCGAGATCGCCCTGCTTCGCTTTTTAATGTGGCTCCCAGCGCCGTCGGACATCATCGATACAGCCCGCTCCAACACACCGCAATGAACTCTTTTTGGGATTGGACCACCTACTTCGCTAATCCCATTTCGGTGCCATATCGTTACGGACACCTCACTCCAATAGATGATTATCACGAGTATAATTTTAACAGCTCCGCATCGATTCAGTCGTCATCCGTTTGTTCCGCGTCCTTTTTTCCTTTAAACTTGGGAACGAGTGCCTCAGCCGGAGCCTTTGCGGTCCAGGGCGTTGCCATCGTCCCGCCCTCTGGCTCCAATACAACTGCATCAGCTGCTATTTGGCCAACTAATCGCTCGGGGTTTTATCTGCATAAGCTGCCTTTTGAGGCAATCCGACGCCCTCAGGATTATCTTTCGGCCCGTGGCCTCGCCGGCAGAGCATCGAAAGCCAGACGCCCGAAGTGGCAATACGGAGTGTTGATGGGGACCGGTAGCTCGGACGCCGGTAACAACCCAGCAGTAGGCCTCGGTTCGGGTTGGTTGTATGACGAGGGTTGCGCAAGCTTCTCCTCTAGTATGGCAATGAGCGTTTACTTTAATGGAGTACTCGCCAATGACAATCAGAACAAGATTCGCTGGTCTGGACAAATGAGCAGCCCGCTTTACGAACTGGCCATTGACAATTTCTTGTGTGAGACAGTAAACTTCTTCCAAGATGGTCTAACAAGTTTCGTGTCAGCAGAGGAGACGGAGTTTAACCCAGTTAAGAAAAATCACTATTATGGCATGAGGGTGAATCTATATCGTACCACCGATGATGAAGGTAATCCAAATTTTGGTATGTATAGTCGGGCCAGTGCATTTGGCGCGCCCCTTAAGGCCTCGGGTTCGCGCGGCGGAAACATTACTTATTCTCATTTAACGCCCCCATACTACAATGGAGGAGCAACCGCAGATATCATTTATAAAGCCAGCTATAGCGATCGTCCGGCCCTGCAGGACATTATCTCACAGGTGGTTATTGAATACAATCGAGACGTCGAAACAAACTTAGTGGCCGGGACGTTTGGTTCAGATGGCCCGAATGGTTATCTAAGCAGCTCTTATATTGGCAACGTTACCGGTGCACTTCACACCGATTATGTTCACAATCAGATGCAAATTAGTGCCAGTGTTAATTTGTTGGATAAGATCTTGGCCGTCCCTGCAGGCCCGGGCGCAACAGCCAAGCCTCGATGGCTCATCCAATCTAAATTTGAAACCCCGGTTCTCAACTTTTATGATACCCCCTCACTGCCACATGGTACCTCTTCAATGGGAGACGCCGGAGGCCGGAGCGGAGTAGGGTGTATTAATGTGACTTCATCAACCGCCCCATTCCAAATTCGCGGGATGTGGCACCAGTACGGCCAAATACCAAGTGGCTCAGAAGGACTATTTTTGGGGGTTCAAGATCTTCCGACGAAATACTCATCATCTTATTATAGCGGCTCGATTAAACTCAAGTCTCTCAGATCGGTGGTAGGGTTTCAAAACGCCGGCGACCAAAGAGTTGGTCAACTAGCAGAAGCAAAAACTGTTAGAGAAGCAGTTATATGTGTGCCCTTTACTGTTAAGAACAACCGGCGCCAATTTTTTAGTCTTCCTCCAACTCGAATGCTACACCGCGCCCGAGCATTCGCAACGCGTTCCCGGAACCGCCAAATCCCGGCACAACGAAGTTCTCGCTTCGATAGCCTAAGGAACAGAGCCGCAGTCTCTGCCCAGAAGTGGGATCAATATGGTGATGCATATGATAGGCAGCTTTCTATTTTAACAAGTTATGTGTTGCCCCCAACCTTGGACTTTTTTACCAACCCAAGTGTGCGCCCAGTTTATTTTACTGCTTTTGAATTTAGCGACACCTTTAGCCAAAAAGATCTTCAAAACATGTGGCAAAATCTACCGCCGGAGAGCAACCAGAAATTTAAAAAATTGGAAAGCTCAGTTCATATTTCAGAATTTTGGACAAGCCGATTCTTTGGCCCGGAGAACGGCGGCAATGTTCAGTGGATGGTTTTCAAGGTTAAACAAAGGGCTGCAAAAGATTATGATATTTTCTCCAAACAGGGGCTCACGCAGGACACTCCTATCACTTCGCCGTCGATTCGATCGCCATATACGTTCAACTGGCCTTATGATTATTTCTCCTTAGTTGAACTACTTAAAATTGATGAAAATATGGAATATGTTTCGGGAGAACTTCAAGATAGCATAGGGGCCTGGGAAGAAATGCCCCCTCAGCCACTACTTGGTGCATCCCCCGATGAGCCGCGGTCGGCTAGAGGAAGCCGAGAGGGCGAAGCTAGCGCCGGTGAAGAGGTCGCGCTCCTTAATGAAGAGGCCTCCGAAGGCACATCCCGACGACGGAGAAAATAGAGGCATAAGATGGAGTTTTTCAATAAAAAAGAAGACGTCCTAGATGTTCAACTCACCGAGTATGGAAAATACCTCTTATCTCAGGGGAGGATGAAGCCGGCCTATTATGCTTTTTTTGACGATGAGGTGTTATATGATCTCTCGGCTAGTGGAGACCAGAACGAAGCGCAGAAAGATGTAGATCGAAGAATCCGCTATGAAACTCCTAATTTACGACCGCAAAGTAATACAACGGGAGTGGAAACCCGCGTAAGGCAATTTCAAAAAGCAGTACAAAAGAATGCCAACAAGAAGGCGCTAACAGTCAATTCTATCGACTTTGCCGATGCTTTCGAAAACGTTCCCCACTTTGATCAGAAGTTTTTTGTGGCCACAGACCCCTTAGGAAGCAGTGATCTCAAGTCGACGTATGACCCGGCATGGGGAGTAAACCTTCTTCATAACGAGATATCTTCTAGCACCGATTATTATACTGTTAATTTAACGAGTAGTGCAGCAACGTTGAATAACGGCGTGATTAAGGAAATCCCTCAGATCAATATTACGTTGGACTATAAGACTTTTTATACAAAGAACACCATGGCCGGCCCAGACTTTGAGATTCTAGCTTCTTTGAATGCAGAAGGAATTAATTTAGCGTTGGAAAAAAATTATATCTTAATAGACGTCCAAGAGCACAATACAAATTATGAAAAAGAAAATTTTTATATAGAGGTATTTGAGTCGGGAAGCGATGATATGCTTAAGCAGATGTGCTTTACTAAAGGGTTTAAAAAGCCAGACGCCGATAGTGCAGACAGTTATCTAGATCTTAGCACAGATTGGGAAATCCCCGGACCATCGATTACTCGCCAGTTCTGTATCGACGAAAATACTATTAACAATAATGGTCCTACTTGTCAAGATCCTTATGGCGACAGCTCGGCTGGCTTCGCCGCCACGCGCGGTGGCGGTGGCGACGACGATCAACGCTTTGAAATTGAGACCGGCCCGCAGATCTATTCTACTGAAGAGGATAGTACCAAGGATGAGGAGCCCTGCGACTAATGGGAAATATTTCATCCACAATATTTAATAATCCGTTACCCGCGGTATTGGTAAAAGAGGTTCTGCTAAGAGGGGATCAAACCAACCGAGCGATAACGAAGATAGATATCAAGCTCACACTTCAAAATATGAAGCTGGAAGATGGTGAACCGTTTTCTTTGTTTGTCGCTCTGGTAACCGACCGAGATGCATTAGCAGAGCTGCAAAAGAATCCGTCAGCTCTTCAATATGAAATATCTACACCGAACTCCCCAAGTGTAAAATCCGGTCGTATGCTGAAGAAATATATTGGTGTAGAAGACTTTTTCGTAGATAAAAAAATAAGACATCTACTCAATACTCGCGATGGCGCCGGCGTGACCACCAAAGAAATCTCAGTTGGGATGGATATTTTTGCCACCCAAAACCAAGATCTGTGGATTTATTGCATCCCTTATCAATCAAGTAAGGGAGCTGATGATAAGGTCAAACAAGTTATCGGCAAGCACAGATTCCAATTCGGCGCGCATGTAGTCGAGCCCATATTTGCGGGAGGCGTCCCCCCCACAACCACATATTTGTATACACTAGCCCAAGGTCATGAATATTTCGGCCAGAAAGGCGACGCGTGGCCCGGAGCGGTTACTTTTTATAAGAACTCTTATTATGCCAAATCTGAGGACGTTGGCCGCGGCCCCAAGCTCAAACGATCCCAGGTAAGTAATCAAAAAATTAAAGATCTTAGAGTGCTAGAAATTATTGATGGCCTCGATTTAGATAATTTTGTATTTAACACCAATAATATTAATCGCAGTAATGTTAAAAAATATGAGAAAGTAAAGGGCCTCTTGGGGAAGAAATATTTTTCTCCATTCCAGTATTGTCGCGACAGCAAGGGTGCCTTTAAGCTATTTTTAGGGATGGACTACAACACTTACATTCAGGATAATGCGCGCCTGGCGAATCTATTTGCCAACAAGGGATCTCTTAAGTCCTGTTTTACGATAAACGAAGTATCGGTTTATCGGGAAAGGAAAAATGAAATTTCTGAGGGGAGCAAACTGACCGCACAACCGATTGCCCCATCTTCGGACTTCTTCGTCGAGCCGCCTAAGTTTGTTGGGGATTTGAGTTCTGCAGTAGCGACAATTGATATGGGTTTAGGCGATTTCTTAAATTTTGTTATTACAGACAAAGCGATGAAGAAGGAAGAAATATCTAATTTTGAATATACCATTACTTTTGAATTTGTAGATTCAACTGCTCAAGCTGTTAAAAATATTGTTGATAGATTAGAAATGATCTTCACTGAATTCCAATCATTTATGTCTAAGTTTGAGGGCCTCGGAAAAAAGAATTACGATATAGAAGAATATTTGAGAGTAAATGCTGACACTATTAAGTCGGACGACTCATGGGTTCGCTTAATTGATGAATTTTTGGCTTCAATTTTATTTATATTTGGGCCCGAGACTTTCGGAAACGAGACCCCTCTCGTATGGAAAAAAAATCTAACAACCATGATAAATCCAATGTGTGCCACAGACGAAACTTTTCGGGAATTTACCGAGACCATAAAAGGATATATTGGAGATCTGCGTAATATTGTGTCTCTCCCTGTCGTGGGCAGAAGCGATAAAAAGTTTAGTACTCGGTCCAAAGTAGCTCAAACCCAAGAGATGGTCCGGAAGATTAAGTATACGTATAAATCTCAGAAGGTTAAAAAAACCACGGATGCGGACGTTGGCTTTGATTACTTGGGTATAGCTAAGTTTTTAAAGGAGAGTGGCACTGGCCTCTCGGGGATTGAGCTTGATGATTTTGAAAAAAGAATGAACTTAGAGATCAATAAGTATAAGGTAGCCAATCCTAATGTCACCTCTATTAATAGGTATGGGTTCTTATCTCCTTATCGCATATACACTCCCTACGAAACTCAGGATACCTTTGGGGACCACCTAGAGCTAGCCGATGGTCTTATAATTTTAGAAAATAATAAGAATCCCTCTATTTCACAGTTCATAGCTGATGGATCCCCGCAGGAAGTAGATCTTAAAATCTCCACGATGATGTCGATTCTGGGCACCAGCGGCATTTATATGGAGCCATTATTTACTGGACTGACAGAGCATGTCGCCGCTAAGCTGTCACTAAGAGACGAAGAACAATCTGATTCTGATGATTATTTTGATGTAGACGCCTTTACTCTAGAAGGCCAAAGCGCAGAAGACCACGTTAGTGGCAGTAGCGGTGTTAGATTTAGAGATCTCCAAGGCCAAAAAAGTAAGATGTTGATGTTAGAGTCCGACTTAGCCGAGAAAATGGTCGATGGTATCGCTCAGAATTTTACTGATTTTAAACTTCTTCCAAGACCCGGATCGGCGGGCTCCTTGGCGCATGCGCGGATACATCAAAACCTTGAAGAGTTTAGGGATACTAACTCATTTGAAAGAGACATTTTTTATAATTCTTTGAAAAAGATAGAAACATTGACGGGATATTTTAACGATAATATTCGTCGTCCTAAATGGGAAGTCCTAACCGCAGGCCAGCTTGCGCAGCTTAAAGAGACTGACAGATCAATACTTTGTCGTTTGTCGCCGTGCCCTCCGGTAACGAGTGCTCCCACTCGTTATAATCTGGGTGCTTATAACCATTTATTTGTTTTGGGCGACGGCTTCGCCGGCCAGAAACAAATGCGCGCCAACTATCTTAAAAGGTATAAGGGCTACCTCACTCGAATGACAGCTCTTAACCAGAGTGTCGCAGCCAACATTGCTCGCCCCGAAGCAAACTATGGACCAGAATATTATGTTGCGTCCGCGCCGTCATCCGCGGCCAATAAGGGAGTCGGGAAAAAAGTAGAAAAGGATAAAAAGGCTGCCTCTAAGAAAGGAAAAACATCTAAGCTCACACAACGAAGGGCACAATCAATGGCGGCACTTGAAAACACAGACGCAGCTAAGAACACCGGCAAAAAAGGTCGTCGAGGAGGATATTAATTATGGGGGCATATTCTAACTTCTCTTTATTAGTTGAAGAGGACAACATAGGCATCAAACTAAGAGCATCCAAGAAACAATCGCCTTACTTTTTACATCCTCTGGTGCGCAATAGGTGGGGCACAAAAGACCTCCTCCGCGGCGCCCAAGGATATTATTTTGCCAAAGGGAGCTATAAGGGGCAGCCGCGGCTATTTGATTTTGTTAATCACCCATGGTACGGCCCCCGTATTAATCGCCCTCTGCAAGTTCCTGGCGGAGGAAGGTTTACTGATTCATATTTTACACTGTATGCCAACGACACGCCCTGGAATCAGGCGCCCACCAAAAAAGTGAAGAGTCAACTTGAAGATTATCTCTCAAAGCCTCAAACGTCTGCACGAAAGGGTGATCCAAACTTTTATCAGTATTTGGCAGGAAATATTAGTGAGACGACATACTATAAGAGTAAACAACAGCCTATAGTTTCGCCCCTCTTAAAATTAGATACAAACTTTACCGATCACCATACGCACTACTATTATCCGCCCACCTCCAAAAGAGTGCTAGAAAAAAGTGATTATAATTTACAAGTAAATTCTTATTATAATTTTTATCTTGATACCTCTCCTCCCTATGAAACGGTAACGTCCAACGCCGGCGCCGGCGCAGAACTAGTGCTCCCCAATTTGTACATGCTGGAATCTGACATACATAACACCGCTAGTGTAAACTACAGCGAGCAACTTACTTTAAACAATGCTAGTAATTTTTATGATGGACCGCAACTGGATGTGTGGTTCTTAAAGCAAAACCAAACGAGTGCTGAGGGTAGCCAGTCGTATTATCAGCAGTTTTCTGAGACGCTAGGGCAATTGAACCGCTCTGGGGCCATAAAGAAGGTCAAAGGGGCGTTTAAAAGAAAGTTTCGAAATGTTGTAGTTCTCTATCCTGATCTGGATATACTTAAAAAGTACATCATCAGGGATGACAAGGGCACACCAGGCGATACATCTGACGATGTGAAATCTACTTCTTTTTGTCCTTTTTATAATGAAGTTGTTGTTGGCTTTGACAAGAACGATGTTTTGGGGATTGGGGGTAAGCCTGGAGCACAGTCCTTTTTTACTTCGTTGTTTGCCTCCAAACTTGGCGCCGATGAGGTAAGAAGCTTTATAGTGATCCTACAATTGTATATCGTGGAGATGATGAGCGCCGGAAAGGTCGACCGCTTTCGGGGACAAAAATGGAGTCGGGAAGTAATTTCTCCCACCGGCGCCTGGCGCGCCTCCTTAACCAAGCTCGATGATAAGAGTGATGTGGTCTTTAAAATGCATGAGTTCCTCTATCGGTTAAGAAATAAGGAGTTGGACTATTTGTTGGATGTTTATAATAAGTCTAAAGAAGAGGCGTCTCCAAATTCAAATTATACTATTCTGCGAGAGTGGGAAAAGGGAGGAGAGCTATTTCAGCTAAATATAAAAGATGCGATTAAAGTTGCAAACAGTGATGAGTTTGAAGAACTTCTAGAAGATAGAAAAAGAAATCTTGTTCAAGTATATAGGAATGCCGCAGCCCCCAGTGAGACGCTAATGTATCTCATTGAAAAAAGAGTAAAGCCCACGGCAAAAGGTCTTCACGGCCCTCTTCTGCAGACAATGATTCTTTCAAAGGATGTTGTTTTTAGTGAACTGTTAAGATATATTGATACCCAAGTTAAATATGGAATAAGATATAAATATGAAATAAAACAAGTACGGGTAGTATTCGGAAATGAATATAGCTATGATAGTGTGGGCTTTGACTTCGGCCCCTCTAGGACAGGGGAAGGTCGTGCCGTAGGAAACGCTCTAGGATTTTATAAGCCGCCCGGGAACGCAACGGTTAACAACGAAGCTCCGAGTCTGCAATATGCATATCAGACACGCGGCAATCCTCAACGACGAGGAAAGTCTCAAGCAGGGAATTTTATATTTAGTCTTCCGAAGGCCACGGTACAAAAATTAAAAAAGGAAAAGGTGTTGCCATCCTCTGTAAAAGGCGGAGTTACTTCTCCTGCAATTCAATACTATCGGGCAATACAAAAGGGAGTAGCCGATTTTTCTGGCTTGGTGGTAGAGCTGCATGCCGGCACCACCGCGAACAGCGGAATGACTGCACACACCATAGAGATCCCGTCAGACCTACAAGGCTCGTCGCGAAGGCTAACCAAGGCATTCAATGCCGACGACGAGCCTAATACTAACGCCAGTCCAATGCCCAATTACAAATATGCAATCGATCTTTTAAGTGGCGATGCTGTGGGAAGCCAGACAGAATTAGACCAAACAGTTAGAGAAATAGAGATTTATTTCCGAGGCATTATAGAGAGAAATGACCGCCAAAAGGTTAACAAACTCTTGGAGTCTATGAGGAATATCCGCGATAATTTTGCACAGCCATTACCGGGGACACCCTCAGTGGTGGTAAGTGATGTTAGGTTTAATGCAGCCACCACAATATATAATATGGTAGATAACAAGGTGCGAGACTTACTGAGTGTTGTTCCATCGGAGTCAGATATGAAAGAGGTGCCGACTCGCATGCCCCCCATCCTGAAAGAGATTTTGGAGTCGGAGGGCGACGATCCGGCACAGCAAAGATCTATGGCCACCACATTTGGGGGCCCTAGAGGAAATAAGCGCAATACTCGGATGAAGTTGAGGAAGATGTAAAATATGGCAATCAAATCAATTAATTGGTGGCTAGACATCGAAGAGTATGAGGGAAATGCTCTGGCCAACTCCTTTTCTGCAGGCCCAATCGTAAGATCTTGGGACGAAACAAATGCGGCAGATCCTCAGAAGTTCATGACAATTCAGGAACTGGTCGATGAGATAAATGAATTGTTTGTGCACGCCTGGGACGAGGGCAATGGCGACACTCAAAACCTATATGAAGTTATTCCCACCTTGGTTTCCACTAGCGAGACTGTGCAAGGCAGCACCGCCGGGCAAGCTACCATTCGGTTTGAGTTTATTCGGAAGTATCCCATTTATGCCCCCGGCGCCGCGGCCCAGAAAACATTTAAAATAGCTCTAGAGAGCGGCCCTCACGGAGCTGCCACGCTGCAGCCCCAATCCCCTAAGCTTCCCGCTGCTAGAGTAGCATATACCAACGAAGAAAGCGTGCAAGGACTCACGCTCCCCTATTGGTCTGAGAATACCGTAATAACAGATAAACCTCCTATCGCTCCTGATGTGGTTTTTGTACCCTTCTTGGGAGTGAGCAATAAGATTTTATTGTTGCTTGATGGCAATATGGGAGACTTGAATCTGAAGCCCATAATAATAAAGGATACTGATAGCTCTTTTATGGTCGAGGAACTTTTTTCCCAACTTAAATTGTCTGTACCCCAATCTGATGTGCGCAATTATGTAAAAACTAAAGATGTTGAACTAAACTATCGCAGCGACGATCCTATAAGAAGCTATCAAATCTTTAGACTGCGGAAAAAGCCCACTTCATACGAGGACTTTAATACCCCTAGAAACCCGATCGCGACAATCTCGGAAGTCATAGCGCCCAACAAACCATCTACACCAGCGACACACTTAAGCACCATCCGGCCCAACACTAAATATTATTATTGTGTGAGAGGGATCGATATCCATAATAATATTTCTAACCCTACAGAGGTGTTTGAAGTAGAAATGGTGGACAATAATGGTCAAATTTTTTATACTATGAAGACCTACGATATGGTTCCTGCACCCCCGGATAACTGCACCATGACGGGCCGGCGCTTCATTTATATTGCACCGGCACCACAACAGGCGGTCTTCGACAGAGAGACATTTATGAGTTCGAACGCTATAAAAGATAAACCAGAGAATATAAAAATAACTGATTTACCGCCGGAAAATGTGTTAGGATATCTACCAGAAGATGCTTCACCGGTGTGGGATAAAAAATTCAAGGTTAGAGTAACCAGCTCAAAAACTGGTAAGAAATTTGATTTGAACATTACTGTTAAAAACAGTGGAGTTAATAATCCATAGGAATAATTGCTATTTTGTAACTATTTAAGAGGAGAGGAAAAAATATGGGATTCTTGCAAAACGATGGCGACATCATCTTAGATGCCGTCTTAACTGATACCGGAAGGATGAGGCTCGCCAAAGGCGATGGGAGCTTCAAAATTTCTAAGTTCGCCTTGGGCGACGACGAAATTAATTATAGCTTGTATGATAAGAACAACACTAGCGGTTCGGCATACTATGATTTAACAATTTTACAAACGCCAGTGTTGGAGGCATTTACGAACAATACCTCAACCATGAAGTCGAAATTAGTTTCAATTAATAGAAATGATATTTTATATCTTCCTGTGTTGGAACTTTATACTACTGCAGGGAAGGGTTCTGCTAAGAATGCGAACGGCACCTTCAATGTCGCTGTTGATAAAAACACCGTGGATACTCTCGTGACGCCAGGTACCGGTATCCTAAATGGATTTAAGCCCAACGATGATGCTTCCCGAATAGAAGTCCACCAGGGGCTCGATACAACCGAACTCTCCAACGAAGAGCCTCTCTCTCGTGACTTGGTCGAGGTTGCCTACATTGTTGAAATTGACAATAGGTTTGGAGCTATTTTTCCACCGCCTGGCGGAGTCTCTAGTAATGTGCTAGAAACAGACACCCAAAGCCCTGCGGCAACACCATCATTTATTGATGATGATAACATTGCGTCTTATTATTTTACTTTACGCAACACCAATGGCTTTGTATCTAACCTAGGCGGCACCGAAGACTCCTCCATCGCCGGTCCCCGCGGCACAAAACTAGGATTGAGAATTATGTCGAGTCTCGAATTGCGAACCAGTGACTATTTGTTTACCCAGCTTGGTACACTAGCAACATCGGCTCTCACCAACGATGCCGGGACGAATCTCAGTTCCGCCAATTATCGATTCATTGACACAAGCGTTCGTATAACGGGCGTTAACACAGGGTATAGGATTGACATTCCAGTTCGGTTTGTAAGATCGGTATAGGAAGAAGGATAAACCATGGCCACCACATTTAAATCTCTACGTTCGAAAGACGTTGTTTCCACTCGGACGATGCTTCACGAAGCGATCCCGGTTACGGGAACGATTGTTTCCGGAACGTACAATGATCTAAACATCAAAAACTATGCTCACGGAATATTCCAGTCAGTTTTTGATTACCCATACTTAAGTTCGTCGGCGAATCATATTTTTGATATCACCGCTGGCTACTCGAATGGCTCCGCGTGTTCTGCCTCGAACAACACTCAGAATTCTAAAAAGGTTAATATTTATAATGAGTTGGCCCAGATTTTAGTCGGGTTTGACGAAACCGGATCTGTGAGAAAGTTTGATGAAGATGGTGATCTTACTGGCGGCACGAAGCTCCGCGAGTGTTACTTTCTTAATTTTTCGCGGCTTCTTCAAAAAGATGAGATCAAGAAAGGAAGTTTTACTCTGGAGCTGGGAACAAGCGCCTCAGCTAATTCCTTTGCAACGCGTATCATGTTGCAAGATGTGAGTGCGTCCGATCAATATAAAGTTAACTCCCCCGCCGGCGAATATGGAATTCTTTATGCCAACAACTCTGCCGGATCTACATTGAAGAATCCCGCTGCCACGACTACATCTATCAAGGCCGGCCTGATTTTTTATCAAGCCGGAATCGTTGCAATTACCGCTTCCCTGTTTTCAGGCTCTGTAGAAGGTTGCAAACATGCGACCGGCCTGGACGACCCGGGCCTGTTATCTCAGTCTCTTACTGGCGTACACCTATCTCCAAATTATACGACGGACGATCTTCCTTTAGTGAGTGGCTCAAACCCGATCCAGTCAGTTTTAAGTGGCGCTGCCATCTCAGGCAATTGTGATGTTCTGCGTCGCAGGATTTACAACATTCAGTTTAATAATACTACAGAGCTTAATTCAACCATTTACTTCTGTCGTGCAAATCATAATGAGTTCAACTATTCGGCGAATCCTACATATTTAAGCGCCAGTAAATTGGTTGTTAAGAATAACTCTCAAGACACCCCGGTTTCTTATGCTACTTCGGTTGGGCTCTATTCGCCCGATAACGAGTTAATGGCAGTTGCAAAACTGTCGGAACCAATGAAGAAGGACCCGTCTAATGAATTCACGGTTCGGGTACGGTTGGATTATTAGGACATGGCATGCCCCACTTCTTTCGTAAGTTTCGCCGTAGCGATGTTTACATTAATACGATAAAGACTTACCCTGAAGTAAAGTTTTCAATTTATGGGGGAGCCGCTTATTACAATAATGCACCCATAGTCTCGGGGGCCTTCACAGGGTCGGTGTTATTAAGCAACCCTTCCGGCGCAATCAGCCTCTACGAAATGAATGTAGATCGTTTTGAGACCGAAGGTCAGGCGTTTGGTCCCAACAATGTAGAAAATAATAATTTAGTTCGACCATGGGTTTCTAAGGACGGCTCTAGAATGGCCTTCCGAACTACTACGAAAGCTGGTTTTAATGCCGCAAGCGTGGGGGACATTATGTATTCCACTTTTCCTCTTACTGCTTCTATTAAAAAAGACTTTTATGCCTCCTCTGATGCGAGAAGCGTCGCGCCGTCATTTACCAAGAGCGGCGGAACCGGAATCGCGGTTTCTGCTAATGGGTCCGTTACTCGAATCCTAGCCCTTAAAAATACGATTAATTATTACAACTATGTTAATCCTGAATTCACTTACTCCAATACAGCACGAAATTTCGATAGTGTAGATGTTGGCCTCATTAGTGTTCCAAGTATTTTTTATGGCAGCAGGTTTAAGAAAGGCACTATAAATCTTAAGTTTTATTATACGGGCTCTTTGTTTGCTCAAGCCCGCGATACTGCGCAAAATGGAGTGTTGTATGAAACAATGGGCCCCCGGACGGGAAGCCCAATTGGTTTGGTTCTCTATCGCGAGGGAATGATTATATTGACAGGAGCATATGACCTGGCTTCAGGCGGCGAGACAGATCTTTACCAAGGCGCCACCGCCGGCCAGAAGAGTCCCAAATGGGTTTACTTTGGGGCAGGCGCCCAACAAGCCGGCGTCTCTCCTCCCTACTCTTCTTTCTTAATGGAAATGAGCGGTACGGCGGATGTGCAGACCGTTACAATGTTCGCGACAGCACCCAAAGGACAGCTAAATCACTCAAATAATCCTAGTTATGTTCAGTTTTCAACCGCGAGTCATGTTACTACTGGGTCGCATGCTTATCTTCAAGACCAGAAAAGAGTCATTAAAAATATTGTGTCCTCCTCCTATATCACCCCAACCGCCTCCTTTCAAAAAACAACGTATATTTCAAAAATTGGAATTTACGACGAGAACGAAAACTTGATCGCAATTGCAAAGCCGGCCACCCCGATTAAAAAAGAAGCAGACCGCGATTTTACGTTTAAGCTAAAAATAGATATATAAACCTTGTCGTAGTTTTGGTACAATGACTCTATGATTTTAGGACTCGACATATCCACTAGTATAACTGGTTACACCATATTAGACCATGAAGGCAACATCGTCGCCTGTGATCACATTGATTTACGCAAAGAGAAGAATTTCTTTAAGAAGGTGCGGATTATAAATTCACGCCTAGAGACGATAGCCCATGCATATGAGGTAGAACAGGTCTACATTGAGCAATCGCTCCAGTCTTTCCGCTCCGGTTTTTCATCAGCCCAAACCCTCTCCTTGCTTTCAAAAATTAATGGCATTGTCTCGTGGTTATGTTATAATATGTTTTACGGCGAACCCAAGTACTTAGCCGCCACTTCTGCTCGCAAACTATGTGGGATCAAAATCCCTCGCGGCCAGAAAGCAAAAAAGGTTTCATTACAGTTTGTACTTGACAACGTGCCTGGTTTTGAGATAGAATATACAAGACATGGAAATCCAAAGGCTGGTTATGCCGACCGGTCGGATAGCTATGTTATTGCAAGGGCAGGCTGGATCCGTGAAAGAGAAGAAGCTAAAGATACTGACTAATGTGTTGGGGACCGGCTACCGGACCAACAATGAATATCTTTTTAAATGCCCCTACTGCGAACATCACAAGCGCAAATTCTCCGTCAACCTAGAAAAAGGTTATTATAAATGCTGGGTGTGTGACACCCGCGGCAAGAATATCTATCGCGTCGTACGCCGTTTTGGCACGAACCACGACAAGTCGCAGTGGCGTGAGTTCACAACCGAGATTGATTTTGATCAACTCGAAGATTTATTCGCCGAGAAAATAGAAGAAAAACAGATACTTGAGATGCCCGAAGGGTTTGTTTCTCTGGCGAATAGGGAGATGCCACCTACCGGCTTCGCTGCAATGAACTATCTCCGACAGCGCGGCATCACCAAGCAAGACATTGTTTGGTGGAAGATGGGCTATTGCACCAAGGGAGAATACGAAGGCAGAATCATAATTCCATCGTTTGATGACGAGGGAGACTTGAGCTATTTTGTATCCCGATCTTATGATCGATCCTATTATCCTAAGTATAAGAACCCTCCGGCAAGTCGTAATATTATATTCAACGATTTGTTTGTGGATTGGAGTTCGGACATTATCCTGGTCGAAGGGATTTTTGATGCGATTAATGCAGGCCGTAATGCGGTCCCTATCCTCGGCTCCACCCTAAATCAGAACTCTGTCCTGCTTCGCAAGATCGTAAAAGAGGATGCCGGAGTTTATGTTGCCCTAGATCCAGATGCCAGAAAGAAAGAGCTTGAGATTATCAAGACATTGATGGATTTTGACATCGAGGTTTGGAAGGTTAATATCGGCGATAACGACGATGTTGGCTCCATGAATAAAGCACAATTCCAGAAATGCTTGGAAAATGCGACCCTTATCACTCCGGACAACTATTTATTGCTGACACTAACAATGTCGCTATAAAGGAAATTACATAATGAAACAATTACTATTAGATACCTTAGCTTTAGGTAAGAGCGTTGTACTTCTACGAGAGAAGCGAGAACTTTACCTGCTTTTGGGAGCGAATAGCGCCGTCGCGCTCGTCGTAGGCCTCGCAGCATCTCATTGTCCGCTGCTATAGGAGAACCTCATGAAGCTGATAATGGAAAACTGGAAGAAGTTCTTGACTGAAGAGGAACAGCTCGGATTACCCGGTATGTCTCCGGCAGATGAGGAACAACCCGCCGCGACGCCCGAAAGTTCTGGGCCTAGCATTAAATGGTCAAAACACAATCAGGGCCCGGGCACCCTGCGAGGCGATGTTTATAATGCT
>Ga0209756_1001568_pt1 | contig 20956 bp, 15 predicted proteins | sample ETNvirenome_6_85_FD_184071 | JGI IMG/M metagenome (GOLD analysis project Ga0209756, IMG submission 184071) | Marine viral communities from the Pacific Ocean - ETNP_6_85 (SPAdes) (version 3) | ecosystem: Environmental > Aquatic > Marine > Oceanic | place: Pacific Ocean | collected 2013-06-19 | reverse complement strand
TCTCCAAGAACTCACTTGTCATTGTGGCTTCAGAATCAAAATATAATACTTTAATGCCTTTCTTCTGACCTTCACGAGCGATTTGACCAGCCATATAAGACTTGCCTGAACTCTCAAGACCTGCGATTTCTGTGCATCGTCCAACTGGGATGCCCGCTAACTGACCGCGACAAATGATGGAGTCGAGCCATCGAGATCCGGTTGGGATCCAATCTTTAATATCTGCCGGGTTTTCTTGATCACCTGCAAAGGCGACGGTTCTGCCAGCCTTTTTATTGATCATCTTTAATATGTCTACTGATGATAATTTTCCGTTACTCATAAATTTCCCAAGAAAAAGAAGCTGCCGTCGATATTTAATACAACGGCAGCTTCCAAAAACTATATATGTTTTTTAGTTACTACGCAGATAGTTCACGAATGGCTTCGTCAACACTGCTTACTCCAACATCTTCAACCATTGGACCATCAATCGGGTTTAGGAACGATTCCAAGATTGCTTTTACGTCGGCTGGTGACTTGCGTTGAAACAATGAATCAATTTCGGGAATGGATTCTAGGATTTCTTTAATCCCACTCTTTGTTTTTGCAAGTGCAGATGATTTACGCTTTGGAACCAGATTGGTTTGCGGAAACGCACCCTTTGCTTTTGGAAGTGTATACGTCAATGTAAAGTCAACGCCTGTGTCTACGTGAGTGATATCACCATAATCAGGATTAAGAACAAGGCCCAACAATGTCTCATAAATGGTCTTACCATAACCCCAAACACGCACACCCGTTTCTTCTTCGCCTCTCACCATCACAGGAGAGAAAAATCGTTGGCGAACGAAAAGCGACTTAGCCATTTTCTTACTATCGTCAGTGCCTTCTTGCCACAGCTTTGAAGCAAAATCACAAATTGGACAGTTGTCACCAAATTGTCGTTTGGGACAAAGAACACCACCACGGGCACCTTCGCCCAAATTATAATGAAAGTGATAAACCTTAAATGGATCACCATCTTCAGTTGGAACCAAGCGAATTTCTTGATCGCCCTCTTGTGGTTTCCACCACACATTATCTGATCTTGACTTCCCTCCAGATTCGGACTCTTGGAGTTTAGCCTTCATTTTAGCTAAATCTAACGCCATATTTTATTTCTCCTCATTTTAAGGTGAGGTTGGCAAATCTCCCAACCCCCCAATTTTTATTTTTGTATCACCGAAGTGTGATTTAAACAATAAATATAATCTTGATCGTAATCCGTTTCATAAATTCCATAAGTAACCCTATAACCTTCTTCTTTGTGAGTCGATATTGATTTTCTTATTTTGCTCATTAATTCTGGATCTGTTTCAATCTTCGCTTTATTGTGTGTGTAATAATACACGATATCAGACACGCTGTCAAGAGAAAAAAACATATTATCCTCATTTTTTTCTAAATCGCTCATGCCTATGGATGTAATCCTTGCCCCCACGGGCAGATCACTAAAGGTATTTGTTAATGATTCGTTGTTATTATAAACATTAATCATATGAATTGTGGAAACAACCATTTGATTAATTTTATTATAGTAATCTTTAATGGAGACGCCTCCGAGGACTTCTTCGACTTCTTCATTTGACACCAAATAGAGTCTTTCGAATACGCCCGACCTCGCATACTCTTGAAAAACGTTGTAAACCAATCTTTCTAATTTTGATTGGGTTTCGTTTAATAAAGATAATTCTGGTCGGATATATAAAACACTAATTTTGCATTTATTTTTTAAATAGCGCAAGGTTGCCAAGGACGCTGATGATATTTTTCCGCCACCACCGACGACGAATAGGATGTCGCCACGGACACCCCTGAAAAAATGCTGTAGTGTGGGCAGTTTTTCTTCATAATCTTCAATCTTTTCATACTCTTTTATGGGGAAGGTGGTCTTGGTCTTCTCAAGTCCAACATCGATTTTTTTGATAGAATACTGGGAATATTTGGCAAACTCGTCTGCTATGTTGCAGCCTGCATTTCCAAGTCCAATAATGGTATCCACTATTCTGAAACCTCTTCGAGAATAATCTTATCGCGGAAAGCCCCTCGTGTTATTTTTTTAAATTGTGCTGTTGCTTTGAAGTCGGTCCATTCATATTCCACCAATAGGGCATCAAGGACTTCGTGGATATCAGCCAGTTCTTCAACGCAGGGAGTTTCAAGAAACTCACTTGTTTCCTCTTGGAGTTTTTCCATTAACTTCTGGCGATATTCTTTGGTGTCTGCGATTCTGAATTTGCAGCTCTTACCCTTTTCTTTAATAATTTCGGGAATGCGATCCCTTACAAGTTTATTAAATTGTTTGGTGCTCATCGAAATTTCCTCATGTTGCCGAAGTTTGTTCCCAAACTGGCATTTACTTTAAATTTACCCAAGTCGGTATTGCCGAATTCTTTTATTAAATCTTCTAATAAATCTTTGTCGTGACGATCATAATCAATTACCATACTATCATGAATCAGCCCCATTGTAAAGGACTTTGTATTCTTTAACATTTTATTTACTGCGATTGCTCGCCTTAAAAATGTGTCTGATGTGGTGCTTTGGATGATTGCGTTTAAAGCGTGAAATTCATCGGCTTCAATGATTCGACCAAAGGGATTTTCTATCTGTGTTCCATTCCAATATTTCTTTTGCACCTCTTTTTTATTATAATATCTCTCAATTTGAGGGATACCAAGAGAAGCGTTCGGCGGGCCATAAAGCCAGCTAAAGATCTTACGTTTAATTTCATCTCTGCTCATTATTTGATCAAATAATTTATTTAAGACTTTCCCATTCCATTCATGGATGTCCATCTCTGGTTGATCAACTCCGTTTAGTGCCAGTAAGCACCTTAATTCTGCTGCGTTAAAATCCAATTCAATAAACCAATCATTCTTTGGCTGGATTATCTTTCTATAATTCTTGTCCATTGTAAGGATTGGGAATGAATCCTTCTTTGTGGTTAGTCGTCCTGTGATTGTTCCAAAGACATTATACTTAACATAAGGACTTATCCTGTGAAGTTTATCTTTAAACTTTCTTGTTCTCAATTGATGTAGGGATCCGTCTAATCCTGATGTGTTTAAGATTAATTTATTCTTTGATATTTGATCCACCAATTCCGACAACTCTACCATGAAATCATAATTTGATGGCTTTTTCTGTGTACTGAGGATATGATCAGTGATTTGAGACTTAGCTTCAAAAAATTCCATCACAAAAGATTCTGGAACAAGATCATAAAAACAATAATCATTATAATTAACCTTACCAATCTCAAAACTCTTAAGAAGTGCCAAATGTTTTTGTTTGACTTTTTCCCATTTATCTTTTAAAATGTCAGGACAACATTCATCCAATGATTTCCCACCAACATATAAAGAAGCATAATCAATATCATAATCTTTTAGAGAAGGATTATATGACCATGTTTTTGTTAATGTTTCATACTGAGGATCATTAATAATTTGTTTATTTGAGTATATACTCGGACAAACTTGTTTGTTATCTATTATTTGAAATAACATATTCAGATCGTATCACATTTTTTGAATGCGGTCAAGATCTATTTTTTGAATTTTGCTAGTGGCATCGTAGACACCGTTTGCTCCTTGATCATTTGTGATTTAATATAGTTGATGGCGGTGGTAAAACCCATTTGAGTATATATTTCCACCGCACGTTTTCGAATAATTCTCAGCGTATCAAAACTATATTTATTTAATGATTGAGCATTTTGGAAAAGAATATATTGCTTTAACCAATAAGGATCGTCATATTTTTCTCTTATTAAAGACTGGCTTATCTGTTCTCTCTTGACCACACTACGTTTAGAAATATAAGAGTTTGGACCTCCACAGGGTATAACCTTAGTGATGGTGGTGGTAGAGTTTATAGAAACATAAGAGTAATAAAATTGCACACATATCTCTTTTAACATTATAATATCATCCATCGCGGCATCTTTGTATCTGCGGCGAAATAGATTAGTTAAAGTAAGTTGGTTGTTGGGATTTTCATAAAACTCCCATGCACTCTCGGATCTTTGTTTTAAACGCTCCCACTCAGGAAGGGTTTGTGTGTCGTATATTACCCTCTTAGATTGATAGAGTTTATCAGCTGCATCTTTTTGCCGACGATATTTTTGTAGTTGCGATGGATAGTTCAACCTATTCTTAAATCGTGTAACCACAAAGGAAGGATTATCGTTTTTAAGATGAATAGCCGACAAGGGAAGTTCGACATACATGCCTGGTTCTGATATGTTGAGCGGATTGTAGTTGTGCTTATACACATAGTCTGGCTCAATCTTGAGCGTACCCAAATCATTTAATTCAATTGCTCGAATTACCTCCCTGGTTCCATGCCATATTCCGCTAGGGGAGGTTCCCAACTCACCCGTCATCACTGACATGTTTATAATGACTGACGGTTCATTGGGTTGAGTATATCCACCGCCGAAGTATAGTGCCCCCTCTTCAACTGTTGGGTTGAAAGAAACGATGGTTCCATAGATAGGAATTTTCTCTTCTTGGAATGCATATGTGTTTCTCAGAAGATCTAAAACATTTGAGTTGTTATATTTTTTTGTCCTATACCCAGGTTCTTGAATGCGATTTTCCAGCAATGTGTGGTTCTTTAAGATTTGATAATTATAACCGCCCGCTCTATTCTCGAAGCGTGTTGCGGCCACTGCTATACGATCACCCACACTAAATGGATTATCATCTTGTTGGGGCGGTGGAGGATCCGTAAAAGGAATTGGTGGCGCTGGTGGTGGGGTTGTAAACATTGTCGGTTGCTTAGGATATCTCAGCATATAACCCATGCCACCTAATGATGGTGGTATAGATGGATCTCCAGCGCGACACATAACTGGCGATCTAATATCTACGATTAATCTACCAGGAAAGTTTTTATCAACTTTGAATCCAAACCTTTCGGCTGTCTCCACAAAACATACAAAATTATCGTTATTTAAAAAATGATTAAATTTATCTACGTCGTTTCCATGGGTGTCAGTAGATATGTCGATCATCATTCCACTAATGGTCGCGGGACAATTACGAGATAAAATAAATTGAGATAAAGTTATGGGAACATTGGGGGAAGCATTGTCGATGAAACGATAAAAGACATCCATAAATTCGCCAAATGTTGCAAGATTGTTGTGGGCTTGGTTCGTGTCAATAAAATTAATAAACGCCTCATAAACCTCATCCATGTATGAATCATATAAGTTGAGTGCAGAATCCCAACCACGAGAAGGTTTGAGCAGGGCATATGGAGTTCCTTCTACCGCTTTTTTATTTAAGAACAAGAATTCTGTTTTAAAATCATTAAAGGCATCAACAACGAAATCTAAAGCCCATACATTATTCCCTATTTCTTTAAGATAGGTCTTAGGTGCATAGATGGCATCTCCATTTGTATTAACTTTACCAAAGAGTGGACGAGAATACCACAGATCAATCGGACTTGGGACTTCAAAATCGGATGGATAAATAATATCTTTATAATATTTACGTTGTTCAAACATAGCATATGCGGATAATTGATTGTTTCCTAGCGGTTCGGGGAATTTGTCGTCGTCACTCATTATAAATCACTATTCCTTTTTCGCCTTTTTATTTTTCGCAATTTCTCGTGATGAGTATTCTGAAATGGTGCTTAATTCTGTTTCAAATTTGCTGGAGTCTAAACTGCTGTTAACTCTGACTATTCGATAATAACCACCGATACCTAAATCTGCCATGTATTGTTGTGGGGCTACGTCTGTCACCCCAAGACCCATTGCACGAGGATCTACATAAATTAACATACCGGGTTTGAAGATTGGGTTTCCTATTAATCTAACTTTAGCATCATATCTATCTGAGAATAATAAGTTGTCTTGATTGTTTCCGTCCATTTTGCTACGATAGATTAATGACTCTCGCTTACCAGGTATTTTTGTTTTGGTAAAAGCAATATCCTTGACAACCCCTGTGTCAGCTCCAATAAAATAATGAGGAATATTGCGCGTTAAATCTTCATCAATCTTGCCATTGAGTTTGGCGTTCTCAGTCTGTCCACCAGCCACATATACATATAGCCATTGAGAATATTGGTTGGCTTTACCTTTTCCGATGTTTTTAAAAACTTTTTGAATATCAATTCGTGATTTTGGGCCTGCTTTTTTATTTTCCCACTCTACTTCCAACGGATGGCTTTTCTTGGTAAAGACCGATTGGACTGAACATCGCAATCTTTTTCCTGGCATTCCCCCATATCTCTTAGGCGACATTACATTGTTTAACAATTTACCACACAGATCTCTCAAGAAAGATCGCAAGGGATAATTGTTAAGCTTTCTTTTTATCACAGTGTCATACCACCAGGAATTAAAATAAGTCAAAGAAACCGGAATGTCTGCTAATTGCATCGTTTCTATATTTCCAGTTGCAGTGTCAAGATAAGAAAAGGCACCCATCAAGACTCGAACATCCGTTCTTATTTGCGGACAAACGTTTCCTTTGGCGGCGGTCTTACCATCTATAACATCAGGATTATCATACAATATTGTCATTGCTGCTTCGATAATATCCCCCAAATATATATAATGCATTCTATACATACCATCCACCAGTTGTTGTTTTTTTTGTGAGTCTTCTTCCTTCTCCGAACTGGTTCCCAATGTGGGTATTTGAGAGAGAGAAGATCTCCCAGGAGAGCCCGCAAACTTTCGTTGAAAATCTAACCTCGCAGCTTGAAGATTTTCAATGTTTTCCTCTTTTTCTTCCGCTGTACTCTCTTTGCTTTCACTATAAGATTCGGCAGCATTCACTAAGATATTTTTATAAATTTCCATCTCTTCTTTATTGAGATCAACATAGAATATTCTATTTTCGGTGCCAGATCGCAATACACTTAACATTCGTTGATATCGTATTGAGCGCATTTGAGATTTAGCATTAGAAATGTTTTCTTTCAAGGTTTTTATTTTTTCTTTATAAGCTTTATTAACATTTTTGGTTTTAGTTTTGTTTTCACCCTTTTTCTTTTTAAGATTTCCGCTGCGCTCTGAACGGATTTCTTCTCGATATTTTTTAATCCGATCTTGCAGCGAAGTAATGCTATTTCCTACAGATAGTTTCAAATTAGTAACATCAATATTTAATAAATCAGATGTTGAGCCAAATGTTCGGCCTTCAATCGCAGCACAAAACGTCACGTCCATATCTACAGCCCCATTATTTGTCACTTTGATGTCTTGATCAATGGGGGTGATAATATATGTTCTTCGCAGCTTCTGTAATTCCTCGGTAAGTTTAGGATCTCCCTTGACTCCATCGGGCGGCAGTGTCCATCCACACTCCATATGAATTTCGGTAACAGTATTGCAATTAACGTTAGTTGTGTCAGCTTTATCGGACGCTTCGCTTTTAGGATTTTTTGCGGCACTTCGACCAGTTAAGCTTTCCAATACCATAATATCAGCAAACCTTATTTCGTGTCCATCAACCATTCGAGTTTTAAAAATCCCCTCAAAACTTTGAAAATGAAGTGTAAAATTACCTTTAAAAGCAAGACCCACATTACCAGGATTCGCGCCGGTATCTTCCCACCTTACACTTTTTAATCCAACATCAGTTCCTCTATTTTCTCTACTTTGTAGAATAGATTCCATTGTGGTAAACTTGTTAAAAGGAAACTGAATTCTTTCTCTGTTCTTTTGACCACCAGCATTTGGCTTTTGAGGCAAAACCTTAAACAATTTAAAATAAGGAACTATTGAAGATAGTTGTGCAGTTGAGGCAGCATTAAGAGAATTAATCCCCATCGCAAATAATTTATTTTTTGTGGTGATCGGCTCATCATCTTTAATTTGAAGAAAGTTTTTGTAAAGATGAGGAGTTGTCTGATTCACTAATGCTGCGAAGTCTGATGCTCTTGTTTCTCGATCAGGATTCCCTGCACCATATAAAGCACTCTGTTTTTCTAAATCTTTTCCAAGTTTAAGACGTGATTTTTGATCTTCGTTTTGAAACAGATCCATGTTGTCCCATAAAAACGATTGATCATCAAATTCAATATTTAATTGTTCGTCCTTTTTTTTCTTTTTTGCTTCTTTGGCAGCACGCGCCGCCGCGATGCTGTCGCGTCTTTTTTTTCGAGCTTCTTTTGCTTGTCGGTCCTCTGCTGCTGTTCCTAAATCCTCGTAAGTTTTAGCATCCGATTGTCCTTCGCGGGACTGATTGGGGCTTTCAAAAGCTTTAGAATACGGATTATCAGCTGCCATTATTTATAAATCCAAATAATCTAAAATTTTCTCAAGAGGCAACGGCACCACCACCACATCTCCGAGACTTACTTGCCCTTCGGTGGGCATACGATTAAACCAAGCAAGAATCCACCATAATTTTGGCTGATTATAATATTTGGCAGCCAACTTCCAAAAGCGATCACCTTCGCGCCACACATGATTAACCGTGGTTAGATTGGCAATCTCTGTTGAAGTAGGATGTTTCAGATTAGCGGTGTCGTACTGAAGGATGGATTTGGTGTTTCTCTTTGCCAGTAGATCATCATATTTTTCTTCCGCATTGATAAACATTTGCCTACTATCATATCGACTAACCATGTTTATTCACCTCCAATGAGTTTAACAGCTGCATTATTAAGTTCCATAAACCTTGTTTCTTGTTCTGATGACATTTTAGTTATTTTTTGTTTATTCTTTTGTGCCACATTTTTGCCATATGGAAACGTCGCTTGTTGGGGTCCAGATCTAAAGCCTCCTGGGGTCGTGGACTGGTCGGCTTTAGAAATATCCCAACCTAAAGGATGCTCGTGAATAACATTTAATGTAAAAGTTAAATCTACATACTTGGGATATAAGTCTGTGCCTAACTGAAATGTTCCGGCATCTAATTGTGGCTTAAAAGAGAATCCACTAATATATCCCATTAATCCTGAATCTTCGGCGCTTCCCATATCGGTGACTTCTCCCACTGAGAGGTTGGTGTTTGTAATCCAATTAAGAAACTTAACTTTAAACAATGGAGATCCTTTAATTGTCGAAACCGTTTCGGATTTGTTATTCTCTCCCACCGTTGCTGCACTATTCGGGGCACTTGATTCATAAGAAGGATAAAGCATTTGCAACAACAAAGATATTCGTCGCATATTTTGTTCTGCTTCTTGAACAGAGGATGCGACCACTTTAAAGCCACAGTTTATCTTGCGTGTTGTGCGCTCAAAAGTTGCAATAGGATCCATTCTTCCATAAACGTTTTCTGTTTTCCAAGAGGATGCATAGTCATCTGTGAAGTTTTCAATATATGCCTTAAATGCAACAAAATATGAAGATGGAAGGTGAAAGAACTCAAGGAACTGGAAGTGATTGTTCGCTAAGTTATCAGATCCTTGGTCGCCATCTTTAAATGTGCGACTATTATTAGGATTATAATTTGGGTCTATATCTTCTGGAAATTTAAATGCCATCTTATCCTATTCCTTGTAAATTAAATTCTTTATTTAATGCGGGCATTACTGTTTGTCTCACAAACTCTCTACCGTCAATATTAATTACAACAGTAACAGGTTTATCAGAGGCATTTCCCATTTGTTGTGGGGTAAGCACTTGACCGGCTGGCGCATTTGCTGGTGGCATGATTATATATTCGTCGTTTTTAACAATTGCTGGACCCATTAAGGGACCACCTTCGTGTAGTTTTTCAATTTGTGGAGGTTCGTCAAGACCCATTACCTTCATGCCCTTTAGGGCAACTGAGGGAAGCGAATCCCATGCTGCAACCATAAAGTCATTAAGTGCTGTGATTATTGTATTTATTACACCTTCCTCAAAGATGCTTCCTATCGAATCACCCCACCCTTTAAACATATCCATCAATAATGAGAAAGCCAATTTAATTTGTTTCACAAAATTAACACCAAATATTTTTTGTGTTAAGTTCCCCAGTCCGTCTATTGCGTCCCTGGCCCATTGAAATTTATTATAAAGATATACAAACAGGCCGGTGAACGCGGCAATAATAATAACAGGTAGTGCAACAAAGGAGCCAACTGCCGAAGCGATACCCAAGGCAATCACAGCAAAAAACTTTGTAATCATAAGGCCAACCCAAACAATCTTCGCACCAAACAGCACCACCGGAGCAACGAGGGTTACAAAAAAACCAACAATCGAACTTACAACTCCACCAATGGTTCCTAAAATGCCGAGAGCAACACCCACCATAGCAATAACTGGTCCCATCGCTAACACAATACCCATGATTTTGGCTGTCATCCCTTTCTCGCCTTCGTCCAAGCTATCCCAAAACTCATTAAATGGTTTAATAAGGTGTATCTCAACAAGACCAATAAAATCAAGCATCGCATCAACCATGTGATCAAGTGGGGATTTTTGTCCTTTAGGTGCGCTTGTCATCCACTTAAAAAACTTCATAACGTGCGGCATAATGACCTTCGCAAGCTTAAACTTAATACCTTCAAGCATTGCTGCCCAACCTTCTTGGATAGAGACACCTTTTTGCATGGCTTCATTCAGTTCTTCTTGTTTAACCAACGCAGGATCTGCTGCTTCTTGGGCTTCATCCATGTCTTCCATCGACGTACCAAAAAGTTTGCCTGCTTCTGCTAAATCGGACATACCAACTGCACCAGCAAGTGCTTTTCTTTCAAAACGATCCATGGTTTCCCAAGACTTTCCTGACGCGGCAACAGACTCTTTTAACATTTCAATACGTTCGCCCTCGGAGGCTGTCAACATATCAACACTATTGAGTTGTGTTCCCATTAGAGCGTTTAACTGTGCAGTTGTGCTGGCAGCATCTTCAAATGTATCGAACTTGCCCGCAACCCCCAAAAGCCCCTGCATTTCCATACCTGTTGCTTTCGCTTGGCTTGCAAGTTTAAAAAACTCTTGCTTCATATCTTTTCCATAAGCGGCCAATTTTGGCGCAGCATTGGAAAATTCTTGTGCCATTTTACCCGGAGTCATAAAGCTGCCGAGTGATTTAGAAACTTTAGCAATATCCATGTTTAGTTTGGCGGCTTCTTCTCCACTCATCCCCAAGCCTTTTGTCATGGTATTAATATTTTTTGCTGTAACTTCCCCTGCTACGCCCAATTTTGTAAGGGCAGCAGTTGCGCCAAGCATTGCGCCTTGCGACTTTACCGAAGCTTCTGAGAAAATTGCTATATTTTGATAGGCTGTGGTTGTGTGTCGAGATAACTCCTCAAATCGGATGGCAAGTCCTTGAGTATGTTCTCGCGATGCTGCCATCGCTGACCCAAGACCTTCGGCAGCACCAGTGGCTTTTGCCATTTCTGCGCGAGCTTTGTCGATCTCAAGACCGAAGGAAATAATGCTGCTGATGGAAAGATTAAGCCCTCCAAAAGCACTAAAGAAACCTGTGGCTGCGTTGCTGACATTCGACAAAGACCCTGCAACGCCTTTGGTGGCTGCTGCGAGCTTGTCCATCGCAGATGCTTTTTCTGCGAGTTTTTTTGGGTCTATTCCGTCACCTTCAGCCATAACTTATAAATATAAATAGTAGCGGAGACAAAATAAAAAACCCCCATAAAGGAGGTTTTAAATCAGCGTTTGTTTGCTTTTTTATTTTGTTCGGCTTCAGTCTCAAATTGCTTCTGAATTCTTTTAAGCCACCATTCTCTTAGTTGAATGGGTAAATTATAAGATTCTATGAAACTCCAACCACCGTAATGTTTTAGGTAGAACAGTTGTTCATATACGTTTTCAGTATATTTATCATTCAGGCCAAAAAAAGTTGGTTGAGAATGGGATGCTTACGTTATTACTTGCACCACAGGATTCGCATTCAAATAAATACGAAAGATCAACATCAGGCTTAACGCGCTCATATTGTTTCCGTAGATAATTGGAATCCCTTGCAGGCATAACGTCCACAAAATTCTCAACCGGCCCCCTTTCTGTAATGCCCTCAAGCGATACAATGATTAATTTTAATTGGTCTGTCAATAAAGATTCTGCGAGCTTAAGTTTGCGCTTTTTCTCGACCTTCTTCATTAATTTATCTTCATCAACACCTGTTAACAGTTTACATTCAGCACGAATCTTTGACTGTGGAAGATCTATAAAGAATGTTCCATCATCGGTAAACTCAATGTCATCTTCTAGATCTTTCTGTTCTACTTCTGATAGATCGAAATGTTGTTCACACGTTGTTCCGCAATTCTTGCAAGTAATGTTCGCATCATATGATGCACCAAAACCACTAATCCTTGCTGCCACCAAAATAGCGTTCTTATCACCAACCAAGAGGTCGGCAACTTTAATGGAATTGTCTACAAGAATGCTTTGAAGCATCCTGTCAATAGCAACGCCTTTTTTTAACAAAGTTTTGGAAGTCAAAAGATCGGTTTCTTTTGCTGTCATATATTTAATTTCAACAGTCTCAGCACCACAGAGTGGGTGGTTTTTGGAATAAAACTTTCCCTTCGTTGGTAATTCAACAAATTCTGTGGGTGTTACGAAATTTAAAAGTGCGTTTGTGTTTTGTGTAGGAGCCTCTGCTCCTGATTCGGGTTTGTTATCCAGGCGACCCTGGTTATTTCTTGGCATCTGTACCTCTTAAGTTATATTATATCAAAGAAATGAATGAATGTTTAGCCGGAAGTTGAAGGAATTTTTCCATCGCCGCCACCTTTTACATCAATAAAAGCATTATCATATTGAATGGAAAGGGTAACTTCAACAAGAGCTTCGTCATCATAAGTTAACTCACCCATTGCAACTTTGGTAATCCATGCATTATTAAGAACCCATTCCTCAACTGTTGCACCATCACTATCAATTGTTTTGATTTTGATTTGTCCCAAAGCATCGTTAACAGCTTTAGATTTTGAAACGGTTCCCCACCCTTCGGTGATTTTAGGAGTTGTTGGTAGTTCATATCCTGATTCCTCAAGAATATGCATAATTTGCTGACTTGCATTTGCGGTGGGGTCAATAGTATCCACAATTGTTACATCGATTGGATTCCATTTTACCTTTCCAGGATACCAAAATGAATGATTTAAAAATTTATGTTCAATTGAGCCAATCTCCCATTCAGGTTTTTTAACCTTCTTTACCAAAAATTCTTGTATTCCTTGGGTTTTTGATCCTCCAGGGATGCTTAAAATAAATTTAAAAGAACGTTTCGGTTCTAAGTTGGGGTCTTGCCAAAAAGTCATCAGTTTCTTCTCCTATTATAATTAGTCACGCTTGCGGATTAATCCTCAAAGGACGCTCCTGTATTTGTAATTACGAAATCAATCGCAATAAATTCAATGGCTCGCGTTGGTTTTAAGAAAATCTTCGCGTACATCATATTCCTATCGACCATATCTGGTGTTGTGGTTGAGGTATCTAAGATAACTTTATAATCTTCCAGACCCAATCGGCTCTTAACACTCTCAAGGAATGGTCGAACCTGACCTGTAAATCGATCCCAAGTAACTTGAGTATTTGGGTCAAACAATAGTCTTGAAGATATACGTGAAATTTCTTTCTTGACATGAATCATTAATCGTCGAACGTTCACTCTGTCCAAAGCACTCGGTGTTACTTGCAGTGTTTTTTGCCCAAACACTACCAGACCTTCTGCTGGGAAAGATGCGATAGGATTAATATTATTTTCATATAATTTATCCCGATCCTTTGATGTTAGTCTCTCGGTGACTCCCACAATTGGTAAACCACCAGCACCCTCAGTTAAACCACCTCGGGTAAAGCCTGCGGGAGCGAACCATAGTTCCGCTTTTCTTTCGGAATAAGCATATGTTCCTACAGCTGCGACGGATGGTGGAGCAAAAAAGCTCACACCAGAATCAGCGTCTCGAATTTGAATCCATGGATAGTAACAAGCGCCATAACTATTGTTAATTTGTCTACCCCTTAGAGTAGTAGCCGCTGTAGAGGCTTTCCCACGATTACCGGTATCCGAATCTTCTCCATAAGACTCTCGATCAGAAGGTGGTAAATACCCACCCTCAATATCAATCACCGCTAGCATATCTGCTCTGCGCCTACTCATATCCAGCATATGATTAGTTAATCCACGGGCATTCGTTGTCGTACCTACTCCGGGTGCGGCAATAATGTTTCCTTCAACCAGTTCAGGGTCCGCACAGGAATCAATTGCCATACGAATAGAGTTGAACTTAGAGTTGTCGTATATTGTTGGTGCAGTAGTGCCTGCATAAAAGTTATTAAATGCATTGGTCTGCGTAATATCTGTTCCGTTAAATCCACCAAACATTGGAACCGTAAATTGATTCCAGTCGGCATCTAATAGAGTTTTATAACTATTCGAACCCGAAGAAGCAATCGCATTACCCAGTTTATATGAGCCCGACTGATAATATGCTTCTTGCGTTTGTGATGGCTTATCCGCAATCTTCGATGTGGAAGACGTGGTGTGATATGACAGATTTTCCAGTGTGAAGACATATTGGTAGGTAATTCTATTACCTGTAGCCGAATAAGAAACTTCGGTTTGTGGACCAGTGCTTGGTCTTAAGCCAGATAAGCCTCGGACCACATCTTCATAAGAAGCGTCGAATCGGCTGCTATCAGCCATTGTGGTGTCCACTCCCCAATATGCGTCTGTTGGGTCATTTAAGTTGCCTTGTGTAGAATTGTTTCGCAAATATGTGCGAGGAAATTCAAAAGAAGCAGTAAAGGTGTTTGTCACCTCCAACCCAACATTCACGACTGGCTTCATACCATCAGATCCAACGTCGGATCCCGGTGCGCCACCAGATCCTGTAATCATTGCTCCGACGAATTCTGTGCCCGCAGCAGAACCTGGTTGTTGAACAAGGTTACTTCCTGATGCAATCTGGAATGCGCCCCACCTCACTGGACCTTGAAAGCCCATAGGTAAGAGATCCGCTTTACTTGGACCGTCTTCGTTTTTCATCTTAATGTAGACATATCTGGAGCTATTTCCATATTTACCAAAATATCTATATCGTCGGTCGTTATCATCCCACTCCGCATAAGCATCACCGATTCTTCGAGCAATGTAGTTTGCAGAATTGGGATTTAAATTGAGATTTGAAAAGCTTTCAATAACTTGAGGAGCCTCATCACTATCTTGTGCTTTTCTTAACATTAAACCAAAGGTTCCATACGGTTCCGAAGGTTCATTGGAGTAGCGGATATCGGTGATAGAAACTTTAATATTTTCTTGAGTCCATTCACCAGAGTCCAAAGCTATTGCTTGAAATAATTCTTCGCTTGATTCCGGCGTAAAACTACCAGAGGCTTCGGATGTTTGTCCGATAATCCAGTTAGTTTGCGCAGGGACCATGCTTTGGTAGTTTTTGCCCCACAAATATTCGTTACTATCATTATAAAGTGCAGCAATAAAACCATAAGCGTGTGTTGTTGTGATTTTCTTTGTTATATCTTTTTCAAAAGATTCGCCCAAGAAATACTCTTGACGTTGAGTGGTCGGAGTAGTTCGATCCGTCAATTGTGTTGGGTTAGTATTGAAAACCTTTCTAACAAAATTGCCTGCGGTAGTATCTTTAATGTTAAAATTGACGGTATCTGTGATTGTTCCATCTTGGCTCTTTACAAGAGCTGTGAAAGTCGGACCCGAAGCTACACTCTTAATTAAAGTGTTTGAACCGGTGGTGGCGGGTGCGGTGTTATATAATGCACCGCTTAACTCCACGGAAGAAGACATACAGTACCAAACCGCCGCCAATGTGCCTGTGAGATTTGCGGTTCCAAGGCTTGAGCTATTGACCACAAAAAGTCCCAACGCACCAGGACCGGCATTTCCAGCTCGTCCACGAGTACCATTAGGAGTGCCGCCAATTTGCCAACCAGCTTGTCCAGCGCCAGTAGCGGTGGAGTCAGAATGTTGTTTTCCAAGAAGACGAACATATGTTAATGGCGTACCATTTGCCAACCACGCTTGAGCCGCATATGCTCCATAAGTGGGGGTCATTCCCTCACTTCCGTTTCTCCAGATGTCGTTACCAGCACCGCCTGGTAATGGATTCCCGAAAATTTCAACAAATTCTGTAAAGTTTTGAACCTTGACAGGTCTTAACGCTGGGCCTCGTTGTGCTCGACCAATAATAATCGGACCAACAGCCTCTGGTTCGTTGGGTATTTGCGATTTATCAAGTTCGCGAAGTTGAATTCCCGGTGATACAAATCTAAATTTGCTTTCTGCCATGCGTGTATTTCTCCTTGTGATGCTTTAAAAGTCTCTAATAAATAGTAGCTTATTGCTCGAAAAGACAAAGGAATGCTTAGGAACGATATTTTCCCTTTGGAGTCCCAAGCGGTCCCCAATCTGGCTCATCACCCATTACAACTCTTTCGCGAGGTGTTCTTACTTCAACCGCGTTTTCTCTTACCACAATATGGGGTTGCTCGCTGTTTTCATTTGCACTAACCAAATATCCCAAGACTTTTACACTAACCTTGGTTTCATAAAACCTTGCATCTTCTCCCAAATCAGCACTATTCCCTTCAGAACTGAAATCTGGTTGCATAAACGCTTCATAGGAATGACCGTCATGTTTAAGTTTTAAATAATTAATGCCCCCTGTGAAGGTTGCGAGCGATTGTAATGCCTCGTTCATTTGTTGCTGGTATTCAGTACGCACATTTATTGAGTAATTGACATCGATATAAACGGGCATAGGAATGGTGATAGTTTCGTACACCACTTTTTTATTTTTCGGCATGGGAAAGTTAATTTGTTGTGCTCCATTTGCTCCTGCGTTTCCCACAATGCGGGATTTCTTTTTATATGCTCCTGCATTTGCATAATTTGCTGTCTTATTTTGATTAATTCTGCGAGCTATTGTAATTGATCCACCTTTAGCATCGTCAATAGGGGGAATGTTACCATAAAAAGTTCCCTTATTGTTAGGAGTTTTAGCAAAGCTTTCGCGATGAAGGGCAATGATGGGGAATATCAAAGTACCATCAGAATCTCTTAAATTTTTATGATTTTTTATCTGCCAAGAACGTTCTCCAGACACCCATGTGATAGGGACTGGCTTCCATCCCTTGTTGGTGGTGCAAGAAATTTTTAAAATATCTTTCAGCCAATTATGTATGGCAAAGTCAATTGTTTCTAAGGTCGATGGTTCGAAAGGTAAAATTTGAGACATATCGTCATCAGGTATACCTTTGCGATCCACGGAGCCTGTTAAAATACTATTTGCCATTATTATTTCCCATCAAAAAGACCCTGACGAGCTTTGAAGCATTTCGCTGTTATTTCTAACATGTGTTCATCTTGTCCAAATAACTGTTTTGGTTCTGACAAAATGGCAATTTCATAATATTCTTCCCCATATAAGATGAAATCTCCTTCTCTCACATATAAGTCTTGGTCCTCGGTTAATCTACGTTTGTGAAAATGGCACGTCAGACTATAAGTTCTATCTAGACCATATTTTGTAACAGTTGTGGGATTACCCTCCCAGTCAATCAAAACATAAACACGAATGGGAGGAAGAAAGTTCTTTTCAATTGCTTCTCCATAGAGAGGGTGGAAGTTGGTATGGACACTACTAATGGGATAATAAAGGATATCTTGACCAATTACTCGCTCAATCAATTCATCATTAACTTGTTTAACCAGATCTCTTTCTTTTTTTCCCAAAAACAATGGGGGTGGTGGACTATCTGGCCTGTTCCATTTGTTGTCACCCATTTATTTACCCTCTATAAATTCCCATAGGAACATTAACCTGGATTCGATTTGAGTTTTCTGTTAATTCCGCATCTGAGTTCATAAGAGCTTCGTATGTCAACGTATCCAACAACTCAACTAACTCGGTTTTTAGGGCACTCGTCTCGGCTTCAGCTTGAGTTGCAAGCTCTGAAGAATTTAAAGTTACTGATTCGCCTGGAATTGGGATTGCGCCGAATTTGCCTCTAATTTGGGCGAGCATTCCTTTGGTTAATGCCAGCGCATATTTTCTAATCCATTGTTTTCCCATGCTATTAATATTTTCGTAAGGAATGTTCGCAAATGGAAGGGTATTATAGTTGTTAATTCCATCGGTTCCATCTTTTCTAGTAGTATCTTCAGCCCAAGGATCTGTGGGAACAGTAAAGTCAAACCACATTTTAGTTGGTGTCATACCGCCCGGTGAAGATGGTGGGGGATAAATTCTTATACGATTATCAAAGATTTCATAAGCGTAATGAGATGCTCTGGTATACAAATTTGTCTCAAACGCCATCGCTTGAAGTTTGTTTTGCCAAGCTGGGATGACTTCAAACGTGGATTCGTCAGAATATTGCCCGTAAGTATACAAATTACCTACAACGTTTAAACCGCCATAGTACCCATAAAATCTCCACATTGTTCCTGGGGATTGATAGTAGACACGACGGATTGCAATACGCTTATTGTTAATACTCCCTGTGAAAGCGGTTCCAAAGGTTGAAGAACCATCAACAGACGCATCTTGCACAATTTTTTGTAAATCATAATCTTGCACATTGGCTTCTAAATTAATGGAGGCTGAATAAATGCGGGCATCGTCGCCAAAACCGGCTTCGCCTGCTAACCCTTCTGCAACTCGTCGTGAATATTCAAAGTTAAATTTAGGAAATTTAAGGGACAAGTGCGTTCCGCTTAGGCTGGAAGAAAGTTCTCCTGCTTGAAGTGCGCCTTCATGATCAAATGTACCCGTCGTTGCGCCCAAGAAATCTGACAACACATTTTTGGCTTGATGATTATTAATAATCGTACAATATTCAAGGGTGGCCATTTCATAAGAAGTATAAACATTATTCTCGGTGAGTTCAATATCTAAAACGTCACCACCCAACATTTTATAGGTTAAAGCAACTTGTGCAACAGCCCCAGAAGTCCATTGGCTAGAACTTAATGGGCCGGTTAAATACACTCCGTAGGGAACACTGGTTTCGGTTACTAAGTTATAGGATCCTGTGGACTTTAAAACATAGGGACTTGTTTTTTGAACTGGTGTTAATACTGGTGGTGCTGTTGCCATTATTTTGTTCTCCTATTGATTAAATAGTTGAAAAGTGCTTTAAACGGAAAAAGAAAACCCCGACTCTCAAAAAGAAAGCCGGGGTTAACTATGACTATGAAAATAAATCTAATAAATTAGACAAGATCTTCAACAATTACCAATCCATACATGTCAGGACGAACCATCTTCTTGCCATATCGAGTCATTACACCCTTTCGTGGTGTAAAATCGTCTGGACTAAAGATAGTCGGCGTGACTTGTAGAGGCACATAAGGTGCATAGACATATCCACTTTCGAGGAAGCTATTACCCTTACGACCAACAAGGATCAAGTTACGTGGGAAGTATGGGTCAACATAAATGTCCCATTTCTTGCTAATTTGACCAACCTTAACAGCACCTGCGGTGCCACGGTTTTCATCAGCAGTTGTGTCAGCTCGGAATCCCGAAGTAAACTCAAGTACATTTGCAACTTCTGGGCTTGTTACCAAGAAGTTTGCTCCTCCACGTAGAGTCTTGCGGTGAATCTGGGCGGACACATCATTAACTGTTTCAAGAAGCGTCTCATACCATTCAGACACTGTTCCAGTAAAGTCTGGATATAATGTTTGGTTATTAGAAGCACCACCATCAGCACCAGTGCGGTTAACAAACTTACCAGGCTTGCGTGACCAGTAATATGTTCCAGCTGTTGAGCCTTTAATAAGATCTTCGAGAATCTCTTGATCAATTTCAAGAGCAATTTGCTCAGAAAGAATACCAGTCAATTCAACCTCTGCATCCAAGTTATGGTATGCATTAATGTCTTGTTGTAATTCAGGTGTCCATTTAGCCTTGAGCTTTTTGGTATCGGCGGTGATAGCAACACTATCAACTTTGATATCAATTTCTGGAATTGCTGCTGAGTTTTCAAGTCCCCAATATGGTGAACCGATAACCGACCCAACGTCTGCTCCGCCGTTAATAAATGAATCATCCATAGCGAATTCAACGGTGGTATTAACAGCGTTGCCTGCATTTGCCAAATTATTCGTCCCAGCGATATCTGCAAATACAACATAGAGTCCCGGATTGCTTCGATTATCATCGCTGCTGATAAATCCGCCATTAGTCCCAGAAAGCGTAGTAAGCCATCGAGTCTGAACACCTGTGGTGCCTGAAATAGCAGGGACGGTGCGTACTGCCACCAAATCATTAAGATTAAGTGTAGAACCACCGGTTCCTCGCTTGAGATCAGTTGATGCTGTAAGAATACGATAGACCGCAGCGGTAGTTGTTCCCGAAGTAAAATCAGGATCATACCGTAGTAAGCGTGCAAAGTCGTCAGATGTACTGAGTGCGCCGCCGCCGCCAACAAAACTTACATAGCCTGCTGCTGGCTTTCCATAAGTACCGGAAGCAACCAGGTGCAAGGTAACAGTTGCAGAACCAGTTGGGCTTGCATAACCATTGTTAAGGTTGTAGAAACTCGATTGCGAACCACTGATTGATGCAAGATTTACACCACCAGTAATTTGACGACCGACAACTCCACCACCATATAGTGAGTCACCTACTTTATTTGCACCAACGCGAGCGTCTGCATATGTAAAGTCTAGAAAGAAAATAAGACCAGACGGCAAGCTCATAGGCTGAACCGATACTAGCTCGTTTGCAATTAGACCACCGAACACGCGGCGGACGATTGGAAATGCAACAGCTGCAAAACCTTCGACATCACCACCTGCCATTGTTGAAGCTTCTCGAAGAAGCTCTTTTGCTTGGTTCTCAAGAAGACAAGCCATCGTTTGACGACTTTGATCCTGCTCAATCCCCTCCAAAAGACCAGTCTTTTCCCATTTATTGAGAAGAGCTTGACCCTCTTTTTGGACATCACGTTTCATGATGCCCTCAGTTAGTTTTTCAATAATACTCATTGTATTAA
>Ga0209756_1001567_pt1 | contig 20957 bp, 27 predicted proteins | sample ETNvirenome_6_85_FD_184071 | JGI IMG/M metagenome (GOLD analysis project Ga0209756, IMG submission 184071) | Marine viral communities from the Pacific Ocean - ETNP_6_85 (SPAdes) (version 3) | ecosystem: Environmental > Aquatic > Marine > Oceanic | place: Pacific Ocean | collected 2013-06-19 | reverse complement strand
TTATTTCCCCTGTATAAGTTCACCCCAAAGGGATGTTTTGCCATTTATAATTTGTATTATATGCACAGTGAAAAAGCCTTTATCATAGAAGTCAACGATTGCAAATGCATGACTCCAGTTGTGCATCCTTCCTTGTAACCATTCATTCTTCTCCGATTTCATGTCCTTCAGACATCCTATACTCCACGCTGACTTCACCCCATCCAAGTGGGTAACAGACGACTGTTGTAAATCGTGGTGATGCCCATACATTATATTTGCTCCCAGCTTCAGCAAGTGATTCCTCGTATGACTGATACCCGCAAAATGATGCCCATGATATAGAGCCAATTTCCCAAGCTTCATGTAAGTCCCCGCTGGATGATACGTATAGCCTCTTTCTTCTAGTCTTGTGCATTCTTTAAACCTATATCCTTTCAAGTATGGATGCTCATCAACAAACCTGTTCATCCAGTCATCGTGGTTGCCCTCTATCATATGTTTCTCTTTGCAATTAACTTTATCGAGAGCTTCATCTATTATATCCATCCCCTTATTTACATCCTTTATATCTTGATCTATAAAAGGAGTTTGATACTCAAGTGGAGGTCTTTTCTTCTTTCTCCATTGCCAGTGAGAAGCACCTTCCCATTCTCCCACATCACCTATATCTACATATATATCTGGCTTTACTATTTCAATAGCCTGCGTTACACAGCTTATCGCCTTGTTATCCGCTAATGGGAAATGTTTATCTGGCGTTACTATTGCTCGTTTTACTACATGTTTTTTTGGCATAAATCTCTACCATTTTGTTAAAAGTTTGCTCCAAAAAATGTTGCGTTATCTGTTACTGCTGCTACTGCTGCTGTATAATCTAAATATGGTCTATTCCCTGCCGTCCCATGATCTGCCCAGTAAACTCCAGTCCTAAGCGTCCCAGTAGTTGGAGCTATATCATTATAATCATTAGTATGTAGTATACATATTTTAAAAGTAGATAAACTTGCTATATCGCTACGAGCATCTGCATTTAAATTAAAAGTTGTAAAAGCATCAGTTGAACCTATAACCACAGGTGCAGAATAGTTAGTTATATCGCCAGCACCCCATCCTGATAATGTTACACTTTGTCCTGTTATCCAAGTGCTAAACCAATCATCTCCTGCTGCAGAGGGGTCATGCCCCGATTTAGCTACCACACAAGGAGTACAATCATTATTACTATAAATCTTTAACTTAAAACTTGCTGCTGATGGAGCTACGCTAATCCCACTTGTGTCAAAATCAAAGAATGCCCTTGTTAGAAAATACTTAACTCCTCCTCTGCTAGATACATACTCATATCTAACCCCCTGTAGAGGGTCTGTTGTATTATTAATATCAGGACTACCAAGTCCAACAGCATCATGAACAGCATCCCAAGATACGTTTAGCCCACTCATTTGATACCCATCATTTGTACTTGCAGTTATCGTAGGCATTATATCATTACCTTTGGCATATAATATGTATTTGATATATCTGTATATTTATTTGATTCTGGAACAATGCCTATAGCCTCATAATCAATAGAAGAAAAGTCATGCTGATTATCTTCTCTTTCATAATTATTCCAATAAGTTACTTTAGCTCCACTCTTAGCCTTTGATGATACAAAGTCTTTAAACTTAGACAAGTTCTCATCCCCAAACGTATCTAAAAATATACCATCATAAGCACCAAGTTCTACATTACTCCAATCACCTACTACAGTGGTAACATTATCTTTATCTTCTGCCCATGTTAAAAGTCTTTCAACTATCTGTGGATGTATCTCCACTATTGTATGAGAATTAACATCTTGAGCCTGTATATAATCAGCACATATGCCCATACCAAAACCTATCTCTAATATATCTCCCTTACTCTCACAGATATATTCTGCACTCTTTTCCATTATTGGAGCTTCCCAAGACATCATTACTTCCATACTATGATAATCACCATCAGTAACGATCTTGTCATCTTCAAAGGTTAATATAGTATCTTTAAAATCCATTATGATGGTGTGGCAAATGCCAAAGAGGCAACTCCATAACATGTCTGATTATCTGCATCCCAATAAAAAGAATATATATCCCTACCAGTATCTGTATGATCTGGCTGAGTTCCCCCTGGCCAGGCAACATCATTAGTATTAGCTGCTGTTAAATCTGATTCCCATACCTTCCAATCGCCTATAGACCAATCTCCATCAGACCGTGCAAGTAATAAGAAATTACCAGATACTGCTGGAAAAATAAGATTTATTTGATCCATAGATGCTGTAAGCTGAAGATATATCTTATTACCAATTCTAAAATCTATCTGTGTATCATGCGTACCACCAGTAGTTAGTAGAGTATCATCACTAAAGGTTTCTTCTACTTGTGTAAAACCAGTAGCTTTACCCATATCTATATGACCATCTACAGCAAAAGTTAGATGTGCATCAGCACCAGCATCATCAAAAGTTGATATAGTTGTTGCAGCATTTACATCAACATCTATATTAAAATAATCATCAGTAACGCCAAATCCAAATATTCTAAGCCTATCAACGTCAACAACTTTATGGAAATAAGCATATGGATTGTTGCCAGAGCCAGAATGAACTTGCAATTTCCCATTGGGAGCAAGTCTTATATGCCCACCAGTACCACCACCATCAATTGTGCCTAAAGTTGTTTCACCACTTGCTTCAGTATTCATATAAAAATAATCATTAGTATCAGCAGAACTATAATTTATAAAATCAGCCTCAGTTCCATCGGAAGACCCATTATCTTCATTTTTAATTTTTAACCCAAAGTTCTTGGTAGCCCCAGAAGTGTCAATATCAATACCAGCTATAGTTTGCGTTCCAGAGGTAGCACCAACAACATCAATATCCATACCAGTAGCAAATGAAGTTCCTAGGCTGGCTGAAGTAACGTCTAAATCAATACCCCTATCATTATGAACAGCAGTACCTGAAGTTGCTACCGTTCTATCAAAGTCAATCTGTAAAGCTAGAGCATTTTCTGTTGCATCTCCTGAAGTATTTCTATCAATCTTAGTTGCTGCATTAGTACCAATAGTTACAAGGCCATCATTATCAATACTAATACCCTCATTGTCCCCATCATTGGAGATATAGTGATTTTGAAGCTGTAAGTTTTTTAACAGCTTGTGATTAGGTATAGAACCTGGTGATATGAGTCTAGTTTTTGGCATTATTTAAAATAAGCTACGTTAACATATTGAGTTGATGCTGAACCTATAAGAAAAATACTTGCAAAAGATGCTAGTGCAAGAACAAGAGTTTCACCTCCATTTAATTTTATACCTGCACGACTACCAACACTACCTGCTAATGTAGTCCCAGCAGCATATCCTACCATAACATATCCAGTATTTGCATCATCTGTTTGTATAAATATCTCCTTTGCATCAGCAATAGATTCGTTACAATGATTTGCATGATTTAATGCTTGAGCAGTGCTAGTTTCCGCTGCAAAATCGGGATAGTTTTTCCAAGTACCAAATGCATCATCTTGTTCTGTCTCAACTGCTAAACGATTATTTGCTACCGATACAACATCACCATCATTGTCAATTATTTTTACAGAACTTGTGCCTATATTAGCCATTTAGTATCTCCGATAATCCTGCTTTATCTATCTTATCAATTTTACTTTTAAGCTTTAATCTCGCAACTTCTTCCAATACTCCAATACGCCATTTCTCATATCTTTCTTTTGCATTTTTTATTCGTTCTTCTTCCTTAACTGCTTTATCTTTTATCTTTGCAACCTTCTGTTCCCACTTTATATACTCATCTTCTGTATTGCTAACAAGATTTTTTACAGCTTGAAGCTCATCATCAACCTTTTTCTTTTCTCCTTTAGCCTTAGATAATACATTCTCTAAACTTTTTTCTTCTTTTAATGCTTGATCCTTTGCATCGAAAAGCCTCTGCTCAAATCTACATACCATATCTTCATGACTTTTAGCCTGCACTTCAAGCTCTTCATATTTAGATTCATAAGAAAGAACTTTGCTATTATAATCTATATAAAGCTGATCTACCTCAGCCTTAACATTAGAAAGTTCATCAACAGCATTATCCTTTTTTACCTGAATACCAGCAAGCTCATTTTTAGATTCTGAGCATTTTGCTTTATAAAATTCAAGAGACTCTATATCTTTTTTAAGTTTAACTTCTTTATCTACAAGTTTCTCAGTAGCACTTTCATATTTGCAAAGCTCTTTCTCAGCATTCCCAACTTTTTTAAGCTTATCATCTAAAAGCTTTTCATTAGAATATAAACCACCTTTAAGTTTTTGAAATCTATCTTCTTGAAATTCAACATCTATTAAAAGCTTATTAAGCTTTTTAGATTCATCAGTATACTTCTTCTCTAAAGATTTTAACTGTTTACTTTGATCTTTATTAGAAGATTCTAATGCTTTGTTTTTATTTTCAAGAGACTTATTCTTTTTAAGAATAGCTTGTTTTAAATCCTTAGCAGATATTCGTACTTTTGGTTTGCCTATAGAAGCCATTATTAATGAAATGATAAAACTGTTATTGCATCATCATCACCACTACCACCAGTAAGTTTTATTCTATCCATTAATATTCCTTTTATAGTTAATGGTAAATTATCATGTGCAAATACTATACTCTCACCATAAGATGAATCTCCAGATACTAATATATTTAAAGTTACTGCATCATCATCTGCTACAGCACTTGCACTAAAAAGAACAATTTCTTTTGCTGGTTGATTGTCTCCACCCCAATCATCACTTGGTATTGCAGTAACTCCATTCAATGTTAATATTTGACACCTGTAATTAGTGTAAGCAGCTGCATTTGTTGCTTCTTGTACGGTAAAACCATTTCTTCCATATTGTGTTGCCATTTTATTTCTCCTTTTGAGTTTTCCCTAAGCCATGACTGGCGTGAATGGGTTATTTGTTATTGTTTTCTTCTTGTTGTTGTGGATGCAGTTGTAGTAATACTTCAAGTGCACCTTGTGCCTTAACAGCCATTGTTTGATGATATTCTGACTGCTTTTGATGTTCCTGTAGTTGAGCTTTCAATGTTTGAATTACATCCTTAATATTAGGTTCTTGCTTATTTTCAACTACTTTTGTTTCTTCTACTTTACTGTCTTTCTTGCTCATTACTTGAGTCTCCTCGTTTTTGTTATGTGTTTTCTAAGGCTTCCACCTTAGCTGTTAATTCTTGTATTGCCTTTACTAAAACTGGTACTAGAACTGAATCAGATATTTGCAAATACCCACGAGGGCCAGTGGATACCATTAGAGGATAAACATCTTCACATTCTTGAGCTACAAATCCTAGCTCTGTAACCTTATCTTCCAATTCAGTCCACCCAAACTGTCTCATTTTAAATCCGTTTATTATTTCAAGCCCATTAACATTAGTATCTACAATATCCTTTTTTAATCTTGCATCTGATCCAGCAGCAAACGCAGGAGCACCAGTAGCATCTCCAGCATTAATTTGACCTAAACCAGAACCATCACCATCTGAAAAACGAATAGGAATAGAATCAGTGGGATCACCAGCAGCTGCACCATTTGTTCCACATATAATATGCATACCAAGTCCATCAGCATCATCTGCATCGTTCCGACAAGTTATTGCTCCCTGCTCATTTACTAAAGTAGAATAAACACCAAATGTAGAGACTGGATAAGCATCAGCAGCAGCATCACCAATAGTAACCTTACCATCTGAGGAAACTAAAAAATCTGTGTTACCAGATGAATCTTGTACCGAAAATAAAGCGGGAATACAATCTGGTGAACCATCATCAGCATTATCTGTCCAAGCTGCATATACAGTAAGCTCGGTATTAGATGCAACCGCAGTTATAGTTCTTGTTTCTCCACTAACAACAAGTTTATCCCCTGGCATTACCTCTGTTAAAAATGCCGTGCCAACACCTGTTGTTGTAGTAGATGCAGTTGGGTCTATTGACCCAGTAAGCGTAAAAGTAGCCTTTCCTTTAACAAATGCAGAACCTACAGCATTAAGTATTTTAGATTTTATTGGAGCAGTAGTCCCAATACCAACATTGCCAGTATCAAGTATTGTCATTTTTTCTGTCATGTTAGCATTGCCCTGACAAGTCCAAAAACTCAGAGTTCCCCTATTAATTTGATCAGTCCAATTATCAGTTGCAGTACATTGAACCTTTGCAGCAGGGACAATAGTACCCCCATCATCTTCTGCTCCAGCAAATTCAAGAACACCAAGCCTCTCACCAGATGCCATCACAGTACCATCATTACAAGAAAGTCTGAGATAGCCCCCTTCATTAGCATCGGCTGTAGTAGTATTGCATATTTCCGCTCCTAAAGTAGATGCTGGTGATGTAGCAATAGGAGCATCAGTCCCAATACCAACTTTGGCTTCAGACGTAACAAAAAATCCAGTCCCAGCTCCAGTAGTACAGTTAAGAATATATTCCCCAGAACCTGTATTTGCTGCTGTATCTATCATTAGACCATATGAATTAGTACTAGAAGTATTTTTAATTTTTGCCACATAAGCACTATCAACTGATGTTTCTGCATGGAGATGATGTAGTGGAGCTGCGATCCCAATACCAACAAAGCCACCACTAAAGAGTGCTGCATAATTTGTATCTGCACCAGCAACAGCAACATTCAATCCAGTAGTGGCTGTTGTTCCAGCAGCATCAGCAAAATTAACATCTATATCTAATCCAGTCATATTTACTGCGTTTACATTTGTAACATTATCATCCATATCTATATGCATTGCAGTTACATTAGCAGTTTTACTACTAGCCGTAACTCCTGTCTTATTATAGTCCAATACTATACCTTTAGCAGTCTGGCTACCAACTCCATCATTATCCATCTGATAGTAATGAAGATTAGAAGTTCCTGTATCAGTTACAGTAGCAACTGAATGGGTTTTTAACAGTGTTCCATCGGTCAGTCCTGTTGCAGCTAGTTGCATAACTTTTCCAGTAGTTAATGCATTAGCTGTTACATCAACGGCAATAGCAGTTGTTAAGGCAGGAGCACTAATATCAACAACATCAGCATCTATATTTGCAGCAACAATAGATAATGCTATCTGATCTGTATCATCGTTGTCTATCAATACAGCAGGGACACCAGTAGCAGAAGTATTCTCTATTTCGAGTGTAGCACCTGGAGAATCTGTATTAATACCAACTTTACCAGCAGAATCAATACATAGATGGTTAGGCGTTTCAAAACTGTCACCATACACCAATTTAGTTACATTGGATGAGTAGTCATGACCCACAGCTCCATATCTTGGAGTACCAGCAGCATCTGTTTTAAACGCTACATAAGCATTATTTGAGCCAGTTCCAGTAGACGCTATTGTTACACCTACTCCTGCTCCCTGCACATGTAAAGCAGTTGATGGAGAGGCAGTACCAATACCTACATTACCACCATCTTGTATTGTTAAAAGATTAGCCCATGCACCTGATGTATAGTTTGCAAAGTGAAGATCATCATCACTTGCATCTACCCACAATCTCCATTTATCAGCATTATCATCACCCTCATCTGCAAATAATTCAAGTATGGAATCACCACCCTCAATTCCTAATATTTTTAGAATAGAAACATTGCTACTATATATTTGAACTACACCAGACTTTGTGTTTGTATCGGTTGTCCATGTTGTTGATGTTGAGGACATAAATTCTCCTTAAAGAGTTGGGACTGCTAAGCCCCTAACGCCAGATTTACGAGACCTTTGTTTCATCATTGTGTTCTCATACATCTGTCTAAAATAACTTGCTTGTTCAAAGTTGCCCTGATCTTCATATAATCTTGATTTAAGATAGCAAACTAAACTTGGCTGAAGACTTGTGTCAAGACCAATATCTGTATCTAAGTCTTCGGTTATAGCAGTAACAGTTTCATACTTTGATTTGTATGTCATTCTAATACCATCATTAACAAATAATGATATGAAAGAACCAGTTTCAGTACTCTCACTATTTGTTGCACTTATGGTAAAAGTATTTGAGTCAGCAACAGCTGTGACAGCATAGCTTCCATCATAACTAGTAGTCCCACTAACAGTAACCCTATCATTTATAGCAAGACCATGTGATGCAGAAGTAAAAGCTACAGTAGAACCAGCACCAGTAGACGAAGCAGTTATAGTACCGCTTAAATTACCATCACCTTGAAATGTATCATATCTCTCTACTGTACGAGCACTTGTATCAGTTGAAGCAGTATCAAGTGAAAGTATTGCTAAACGCTGGTCATCATTAAACCATGCAAAATAATCATTTGGATAATTTCTCTCTGCCATATTATCTCCTATTTAAGTTCATCATTAGATGAATCAGTATCAGCCCTAAGCAACGTATGAGGGTCAGTTAGTTTTGGAATCATTATATATCTATTATTTGTATCTAGTATTTCAACTCTTTCAATACTTAAAACTGTAGCTGGAAGATCATACCAACGCTTTTTCTTTTCAAGATCAGTTAATGAGGATACAAGATAGCTTTGTTTCTTATTAGCTATATCCATTAAACCATCATTCATAAGTTGTATTAAATAGGCTTCAGAATTCCTTCCGAAAAGTTGTTCTAATTGTGAAAATACATTTTTAACTGTCATTATTAACCACCTTTCAGGGCTGTTAAGCCACGTACATACTCTGCTGTTAACTTTGCATATTGATCGCCATACCATGAATACTTAGCGGAATCAGCCCCAAGCCTTGCATTTGCTTCAGCTATATATCCATTTGCAATTGCAATCTTTTGACCAAGCTCATTTGCAAAACCTGCTGCTGCATTCAAAAATCCAGAAGCTTGATTTCCATATGCACTTGCTGTACCAAGATATGCTTGACCAGTTTGATTATAACCAGATGCAGTTGCTAAATATCCATTTGCTACAGCTATTTGTCCATTAACCTGTGCAACTCTTGAATTTACCTCATTAACATATCCCTGTGCCTCTTGAAGATGCCCACCTGCCTCACCTAAATATCCTTGTCCAGCAGAAGTGTAAGATGATGCAAGATCAATATCTTCTGCTGCTGTTTGTGTAACTGCACTATCAAATTGAACATTGGCAAGTTGCACAGCAGCAGTCACCCTATCAGCAGCTGTTTTTACAGCAGCAACAGCAGTATCTATACCACCATCAATAAGAGTAACAGTTTCAAGTATTTCTGCTTTTGCTAAATCTACTTCTGGATTAGCTAAATCTACTTCTGCATTTGCAAGGGCTATTTCTGTTGCCATATTGCCAAGAGCTGTTACCGCACTATCTGCTTGTGTATTTATAAGATCACATATAGCTTGTGTTTCATCAAGTTCCGTATTTGTAGCTGTAAATGCAGTCCCAATATCAGTATTAAAACTTGAAGACATTGTTGATTGAAATTTTAATAATTGTCTTGCAGCTGCAAATAACACTACAAGATATGTTGCCTCATCAGGAAAATTTGCAATCTCTACAGTAGAAGCACTCACATCAACTGTTGGATATGTTACGTGATATGCATTAGCTGGTTGTGCATCCGTTGGAGTAGGTTTAACAAATAATGTAGCTACATCAGAAGGATTACTTGTTATCCAAAATGCAGGATCAGTAACAGTTGCATAATGGGTTATATCAGTAGAATCATTTGTAAGGTCACCATACTTAGCTTCAACCTCCCTGCATGGAATATAATAACCACCAGAATCAGCAGAAAGACGAGTTACATTTAAAATACTACCTTTACCATCTAAATCAAGAGTTGTTCCATTAGTTGCATTTATTATACTTATTGTGGAACATTTTGCTTTTATATTTGCTGGAAGTTGATTAATTATTTCCTTGCAAGCATCTTGAGCTGCATCATCACAAAACTCCTCATCAATAGTTCCACCAACAAGATTGGTTATTTGTGCACTAAAAGTACTTTCACCTGCCATTATTTATTCATCCTTTTAATTGAATCATCAACTGTTGTTTCATTAAATTCCATTTTTGTAGTTCCAGACAAAGTAGTACGCATGTTAACGTGATCTTTTGTGTTATTACGCTTCTTAACATAATGCCCACAATCACATTTCATCTCTGCTTTTGTCTCGCATTCTACTCTTGTATTACATCTATGACAGTAAAATATTATCATTTCTTCTTTTTCCCTTTTAATATCTCTTTCTTTTTCTCTTCAATTATACGCTTCCTCATCAAATTTGATGTACCAGGTGGGCGATAAAATTGTGGTTGTATAGCTTTAACATCTTTAACAATATCAGTAATATTTGTCTTCTTAGACTTTACTTTCCCGCCTTCTTTATACATCCCTGTTCCAACTTCATCACCAGCTTGAGATGTCTGACTACGATTCATTGCATTTGTTGTTGGAATAGCATTTTGATCTTCAATTGCTTCTAGTGCTTTTTCAACTAAAACACCTTTTGGATTCTTTAAGGAGAAAGGATCAACGCCACCACCACCATAATATTTTTCTACACTTTGACCAGATTCTTTTGCGTATACCTTTGCAGCTTTCTTGCCTGCTTTTGTATACGAGAATTGTTTTTTACCTACCTTTGGCATTACTTACTCCTTTTTTTATTTGGGTCTATAAGCTTAGCAGAATTACGTTTCTCAGCATTCCATTTAGTTCTAACCCTTTTTTTATTAGCTTCTTCTGCCACTACTTACTTTTTCCCCTTGCATCCCTAGATGGCCATCCATATGGATTGCTTTCTACTTTCCCACCTTCTTCATAGGAAGGAGATGTTGTAGATTCTACCTGTCCACCTAATTGCTTTTTAGTCCTATATTTATCTTCTGGAGCTTTCCAAGCGTGCTTACCACCAACATCTTTTTCAGAAGCAACTTTTTTAGAAGCTGGTTCTGATGGTGCTTTTGCTTCAACTTTCTCATAAGATTGTCCAATAGGCTTTTCAACTTTCTCATAAGATTGTCCAATAGGCTTACTTACTTTTTTAAGAGCAGCCTTCTTAGGTTTTGCAGCAGCCTTCTTAGGTTTTGCAGCAGCCTTCTCTGTTGTATATGAGCGTCCTTTCCATTTAAAAGTCTTTTTACCTGCTTTACTAGCTTTAGCAAATTTTGACCTAAAAGACTCTGCTTTACGAGACTCCTTTTTATATACTGGATAATCACCACCTTTAGTCTTTTCAACACTTACTGGTTTTTTCGCAGCCTTTTTTGCAGCCCTTTTAGCTTTTCTCCTTGCTTTCCCTTCCTGATATTCTTTATCACCTTTGAAACCCTCTACAAACTTCTTTAATAGTCCCATTACTTACTCCTTTTTATTGGTGTGAACCAGTTATGGTTTACGCCTTTTTCTAGCATCGGACATCGGTAAATCTCCATGCTTGTTAACGTATTCTAACATATCTATTGTACTCGAATTTACCGAGTCCCTTTTAATTATAAACTCTCCACCTTCAGCTTCAATAGGAATACCACCTTTTTCATGAGATGGGCCATTTAATGTACCACCTTGAGGATACTTTTCCCACTCTTTAGCCATTTCTGGTTTATTAGCATGCATCCATTTTTTTTGTTTGTCTGATTTGAATGGCATTATTTTTTAAAAATCTCCTTTTCCATAGTTTTAAATTTTTAGCTTGTTCGGGGCAAGCCCTTTATACGACCTGCCCCTCAGTAAGCGAAACTGTTAATCCCTATGTATTAGGATTAAGCTATAGTAGTTGCATTGGCTGAGAAATCGGAATCAGATAAATCCTTAACATAAGCCTGACAAATCCATTGTGTACCTGTAGAGATAAATTCTGCTCTATCTCCTGGCGTTGAATCAGCAGTGAAGACGAAAAAATCGTCACTTGCAACTGCAAAATTACCAGCAGTACCGTCAACTTCATGTACTTGACCTATGTTTATTAGATTAGCCCCACTTCCCATATCAACATTGACTACCTGATCCATCGAACCATCAGTAGCAGCAATACCTTCTGTTAATATTACAGTGCAATACCAACCTGCTAAGCTAATATTTGGAAGAGTTATAGTTGTCTCAGCAGCTGGATTAACAAGAATAAGTTTTCCTGAATCAGCAGCAACTAAGGTAACATCAGCAGTAACAGATTTGATTTTATACTCTCTATACTGCTCTCCATAGCTTCCACTATTACTATTTAATACATCACTTCTCATAGCTTACACTCCTTCAAAGTTATACAACATATGACTTTCAGGAAGAGCTACTTCAAGACCTGCTTCAGTTAGAATCATGTCTTTACGTAAGTCTTCATCAGCCTGTTGTACGTTTGTAGTTATTGAAGTGTCTCTATTGAGACCGTTACCAACCAGTGGACGGTAAGCGATCTTCGACATATCAACAAGTGCTAACATTGAATTTGCAAAACCTCTAAATAGAGGTTCTTTAATCAAAGCAAGAGAACCATGGACAGTATCAACTCTCATGATCTTATGTCCAAAAGAACCTGTTTGCTTTCCAAAATCAATATTATATGAACCTGCATCTGTCGAACCCTGTAATGTATTGTCTAAAAATGAGGATGTAGCAGCATGCCCGAAGGTAGCTCCTGCACCTAATTTATTAAACATTGTTATTACTGGAAGACTTGCCAAAGCAAGCTTATCGTTAGAACCACCCCTAGCGGGATCGAATAGAACCTCGAAGTCACTAAGGAACAGATCATAGCTAAACTCAGTAGTTGTTACAGTCCTATAGTAAGGTGTACCAGAGGAATATGAAAGTGCACTTGTACCGCCAGTAGCAGCACCCGCATTTGCAACAATCATTCCAATGAGACCCTCAGAATAAGCTATACCGCCTCTTCGAGCTTTTTGACCGAACAACATTGCTCGCTCAATATCTACTTTATGTTCTCTTAATTTAAGATTCCATATTCTTTGCCATTCATTTGCATACCCACGATAATTAGTAGCAATAGCTGAGTTTGTCATCTCAGCTGCTGTTTTAAAGATTTGTGTGTAACCAAATTCATCATCAAGCTGACTTGACCATGTATCAGGAGAACCAGACCCTTCTTCAAAAGCAGTACCAACAACCGTACAAGGAGCGTTATCACTACCCACAGCATATCCTGTGATGGAGGAACTTGACGTTGCAATCACTCTACCAGTGAAAGTCGTGCTAGTTCCAGCATCTACAGGAGTATCTTCGATACGAACTGTCATATACGCCTTGCCATTTGTATCATCAACTGTTTCAATCGCAATAACCATTCCTTTAATCAGCCAGTCAATAGAATTAGCGGGAGTGTCAGCATCAGATACGCTAACACCATAGCTTGTACCTGCTGTAACTGCACTTCCACCATTAATGGCTGCTGATAATTTGAAATTACGACTTGTCCAGTCAATCTTTGATCTATTTTCCAAGAAACGGAAAACGGGATCATTTGTTGGTCGTTTTGCTACTTTACTTAGGTAAACAAAAAATGGAGATTCTTCAGGAGCAAGTTCTGCAACTCTGTCACCAAAGTCATGTATTCGCCTTTTATCGGCAAATTGACCTATATTGGCAACGGTATCTAATGGAGCTGTTCCATGAGTATACTCAGTTGCTGAGCCACCTACACCTGAAGTTTTTAATGTACCAGTATTAATAGCCATTTTAAAACTCCTTTATTTTATTTGTTAATTACCATATGTTTTTTTCTCCAGCATTCTTCACAGCTTCCCACATCTTATCGTCATCAGATTTTCTTGATGGTTGTTGACCTTGAAGGACACCAGCCGATGTAAGATTACTCTGATTTTGACGAATCTGATCTAAAGGATTCTCTTTTGAAGTCTCTGGAGACTGAGTTACAGCTTGCCACATTTTAAGTACATTGTCTAAACCATACTCTGATGGATGTTTATCAGCAAACTCGAAAAAACTATTAACTTCATCCTCATTTAATCCTTTAGCGATTAACTCAGAATGAAGCGTTGTTCTTCCTTGCTGTGCTTTAATTCCACCAACAGCTTGATCTACTGCACCATTTATGGTTTCCTGCATCTCTTGCATCCTAAATTTATAAGATGCTGATGATGGGTCATTATAGGCTTCCCAAGGATCGAACTCATCTTGCTTTAACGTGACACGCTCTGGTTGAGCATTTGGCTGACCACCTACTTCAGACATAAGGTTTTTCACCAAGTCTGGACGTGATTCCAAGAATTTACCAACCTTCTCGTATTGTTTAAGCTCTTGATTTTCCGCATAAAGTTTATCCTTCTCAGATTGGTGGTACTTAGCTTGAGCCTCCCAATCCTGTGTAGAATTCTCTTGCGAATCGTTTCCTTCATCTTGCCCTACTTCTACCTGTTCGGGTTGGCCACTGTCTTGACTCTCGAAAGTAAAAGCGGTATTGTCCTGTTCATTTGACATTTCTAGTTACTCCTTATTTTTACGATTTCTCAGAACCCCTACGAGACTGACTACGTTTCTTTTCTGCATCTGTCACTAAACGTAATTTCTCAGATTCGAGTTTAACCGCATTAGATAATTTGTCGATAGAAACTTTATTTTGAGTTTTGGAGTCATACTCTTGTTCTTTAAGTTTCCCTTTAAATTTCTCAACTTCAGTTCTCTTTCGTGATTGAACTGATTCACGATGAGCTGTTTGAAGATCACCACTAAGTTTTTTAATCTGTTCTTGAGCACCTTGTAATTGTTGTTGCAATTTTGCAACTTCATCAGTTCTTTGTAGTACACCTGCTTTATCAAATATTTCTGTTTTCTTCAAGGCTTCTACCTTATCAATTAAACCTTTTTCATATGCTTCCATATATACGTTCCACTCACCCCATTTATTAGATGGCATAGTAGAGTTACCAATAATACGTATATCAAAAGTCCCAACACTTAAATTATTCTCTATTGTTTGTAATTCCTGTGTTTTATCATCATATAATTTTTTATTTATTGTATACTCAGTAATATCATTATTAGGTTGTGCAATTCTAAATGTCTTTTTAAAATCATAGTGAGACTTAGCCAAGTGATACATAAGCTTTCCTAATCTCTTTAAACTAGCCTCTACGTCCCTTAATTTAGATTTTGATCGTCTTTGTCCAAAATCTTCCATCATCATTGTACCAGATGATGTGCGAGGTGCTGATTCTGTATTTCCCTGCTGCATCTCAAATATTCCAATGTTTAAGTCAATGTAATGTTCCACCATCTGTGGTAACTGTAGTATTGAACCAGCAAGCGGTTGCGGAGAGGGGAAGTGAGGTTCTCCAAATGAAGCGTCATATTCAATCGTTGCATTGGGATTCGCCCAATCACGTTCCAGTTCCTCTATATCTTGTATAGAACCCTGGGGAATTAGCAACTTCAAGCCTGACGATGCCTGTGCATGCGATGTAATTAAAGACATTACTTTATTCAAGAACCTCTGAAATCCCTTGTTTTTACGAACATCACTCATTGGATAAGGAGTATTAGTCCAAATGTTTGGTACAGGTACTAGTGGAAATATATCTGTATCCAATACCTTCTCATATAAAACAACTTGCCCTACAATACATGTAACTTGTATCCGTGTTTGCTGTACCTGTACAATATCAAAAAGCCCACGATCAAACGCCTCGGCAGTTTTTTCATCCGCCAAAAGCATTTCAAGACCATTGTTATCTAAAACTTTCTCTTGCCCACTCTGAAGATCAATAACTCTAAAGAAGGGCATTTTAACTTTTCTAAAATCTTCTATTATTCTATATTTATCACGACCTTCTCCCCAATCATAATCTTTTACAATATCTGGAGTGAAAGAATGAACTGTCTGTGTATTTTGAGAATTAGGATAATCTTCATCATCTGTTCCTGCACCCTCAATATTATCAATGAGAGAGTCCCCATTTTCATCTGGAACACCAAGCATAGGATATGCATCTAATAATTGTTGTTTTGAAAGCACTGTAGACAATTGCATGCCAGATGCATCATCAAACCACTTGTTCCGACTATTAGGATCAACAACGACACGAAACGGATCAACATAAGTAAATTTAACCTCACCTCTTCCATAGTCATCTTCAGGGTCTATGTACCCATAAAAATAACCAAGACCTACAACAGAGAAATCGTGAATAACTTGCTTGAATACTTCATCACCATCAGAGTTGTCCCATATATATTCAAGTATTGTTTTCCACACATTCGCAAGTCTATTATCAGAATCCTCTCTGCCCACGGCAGAAAATTTTGGGGGTTTTGAAGTGATGATAGCTTTGAACTGCTCAATAGCAGCATAGAGACGATCAATGGGCAAACCCATTTGATTTCTCTCTGCTAACTGTGCTGACTCAGCATCTGTGAAATGGTTGCCAAGATAGAAATCTATATCTTCTCTGGCTTGTCCATCCCAATCTGAACGAGCATCAAACCACTTATTCCAACGCTCTTTTATCTCTTCTGCTCTTTTATCTTGTTCTATCATATCGTTAAATTTACTGAATAATTAGTTATTATGCAAATTAAGTACGCTTACCTGTTATCCAATTGTAAGCCTTTCGTGCCTTCATGTAAGTTCCATCTCTCTGTTTTTCTTTCTTAACCTTACCAGCCTTTGGATTTCCTCTTGCAAACTGTGTTGCAAGCCAGAACGCATCAATTGTGTCATCATGCGATCCTTTTGGGAAATCAAGAAGTTCACCTATAAACTCATGGTGAAGTTTTTTAAGATGAACAGCCCCAGCCTTGAACATTGGTTGTAATCCTTCAAAAAGCCTGTCCTTCTTTTTTTGTGTATAACCCTTAATTCCTTTCTCAATTCCAGGAATAAACAATCCTTCTTTCTTACTCCTCTTTTGAACATAGTCTCTAAGCATTTCCTGATACGCAATTGTTTCAATATTTACACGCCTTATAGGGCTGTACCTTTTGACCACTTCAAAAATCTTGTCAGCACATTCCATTGGGAGGACTCGCTCACGCCAATATTCAATAACATAGTAGTCGTACTCCGCAGTAACGCCAATAACCATAATAACACTAAAGTCGTTCCTAAGAGCAACAGATGAAGCAGGGTCGACACCAATATAGATATTGACGTACTCTTTGCTTCCATCATCGAATTTGATATACCAGCTATCGGATGCTTCTTCATGCCTAAGATTCCCTCTATAAATTGCTTCATTTATGTCTTCTTCGGCAAAAATCTGATCTTCTGGCGATTTTGCCTGATTCATGTACTCCTGATAAAACTTAGCAGGAGTCCCACTATCAATGTAGAATTGCTTACGATCTTCTAATTTCTTGAGTGGCCAACGAGATGGCCAAATTGATTGACCTTCTTCTATAGCCTTCTTCGTATAAACCGCCCAAGAATAATCTTCCCCACTCTTGCGAGCATCCCTCCAGCCCGAAACTATTCCATTTAGAAATGAATCCCAGTGAACAATAGTTCCATTGCACCACAAGAATCCATTTTTATCAAAATCTATGGCTGGGAAGACTGCTGCCGTTACCCAATTCTTTATTTGTTGTCTTGCCTCTGGAGTTTTCGTATTTAGCTCTGATTCGAAGTCATCAAGGATCATTCCTGTAAATCTTGTTGATAACTGCTTTTTTCCCCGAAGTCGCTGTGTAGCACCCTTAGCAATCATTCTACAGCCATTAGTGAGAGTAAACTCGGCTTTTGTCCATTTGTTCCCCTGTAGATCACCAAAGTAATAATGTATTGCTGGATTAGCTTCAATATGAGCCTGCATCCAATTTAGGTTATCTATTGCCTGATCTTGTGCTTCTCCTATCCAACAGATAAATTCTGGCTTATCTTTGGTGGCAAATAGGAAACGATGGAGAACTGCTGTTGCTGCGAGAGTTGACTTGGCGTGGTCACGTGGTAGAACGAGTGCTAACTGCTGAGCATTCTTATCTAAAAGTAACTTCCCCACATCTACATGAAAATCTGGTGTAGCAGAAGCGAGGAAGTCTTGAGGAGAGAATAACTTCCCAAAAAGTATTAAATTAGTATAAGCATCATGTAGAAGTTTTTCATTGCGTGAAACATCTCCATGTAGATTTAAGTTTGCCAAATCTATTTGTCTTTATTTATAAGGTGGAACAAAGTCTGTACTTTCTCCTTCAGAACACTTATATCGACCTTCATAGTTATAAAAGTCACTATAACTGCCAGTAAAGCACCAAGCTGTGGCCAATATTCTTGTATAAATTCCATTAGTGACGTGAATACTCCATTATCATTGAAATGTATGAATGCATTAATTTTGTTAAATATTGTACATCTGCTAGCATTATATAAACCATATAAGCTATTCCGCCCAAAAGTATTAATGTTAATAGTCTAGTTAAGTCTTTCTTCATATATTATGTGATTGCATGTCATATCTTCACAATCATATCCTTTCTTGTGTCCTACGTGAAAGTGATCTACATCACAGTTAGGAGGGCAAAATCCATAACCCCTAGTCCTAACCATCAATGTATCTCCGTTTCCAAGTGAATATGGCTTGGGTTTGAATCTTTCTGTCTCCCATGCCATAAAAGCAATTATAAAAACTATACATATTGTTTCCTGTAACACTACTTCTTACCAAAAACATACACTCCTATATTCAAACAACCGATGATAAAAACAAGTAAACTACTCCCCATGTGCCAATAGTATAGGTTTATGAGACCCACACCAAGATTAATAAGGCGTAGTTTATTCCTTGTTGTCATTTTATCATTTAACCCTTCCTATCTCGAAATGTACGAGATCATCAAATTTGTTATCAGAAAGCTGAGTGTCATTATTCCAGTCACCTCCCCAACGAATGGGAAAATCCAGATGGTACGCAAAACCCTTAACCACTCCACCAAAGTAAATGAAGCGTTCCCTGTCATTCCAATCAATGGGATATGGAGCTACATCTACTGCAATCGATGGTTTTGAGTTATGTTTACTATCTGGCCACTTTTTTGTTGAATGTCCGCTATCAAAAGCAGTATTCTGTTCATCTCTGCCCCTAAAACCGACTAGAACAGAACAGTCAAAGTGCTTTATTATCTCGTTGAAGAGGTCTTGGAGTCTTTTATCGCAAGTTTTTAAGTTTCTTCTTGACCTGCTACCAAATCTTGGCATTACGCCTCTCCCCTCATACCATTCTCTCCCATAAATTTTACTAAATGATTGTCTGTATCGAACTCAGACTTACAATATGGACATAACCAGCCAATAACATCATCATAGTCCCCTAATAACCCTACCCTCTGTGTAAATTCATTGTCTAAATAGAGTTCTTCGTTACAAATTGGACAAGGATCAGCTATTTCCTTCTTTTTCGACTTTTTCGGTTGTTTCGGCATGTGCGATGATTTCTGGGTTTCCATGTTCTTTAACCTCCTCTAGCTGTTCAGGCGAGAAACCCGCCCAAATGGTTACTTGTTCAGATTTCTTATCTTCTGTGTTGAAAAGTCCAGCCATCTTAGCAAGATCACTTAGTGCTCTTAGCTTGTCAGTATCCCTTTCAGCCAAATCTGCGATTGTCTTGTATCTTTCTATGATGTATTCAGGTGTTGCATCGTTTTTTTCAAGCAATGCAAGAATTTCTCTGCTAACCATTTTTTGTATTGTCTCCGTTTTTAAAAGACTATCAGTCCTTTTTTTGATATAGTTACTTGACCTTGAATCTGGAAATGCAAGTTTATAGGCTTTAACTGCACCAATGCCACTTGCAACGTATCTTGCAAACAATAGTTCACGTGAATTACGTTTTCTACTTTTGTAGTTCTCTTTCCACTTGTTGTTTCCAGAGAATGTGTAGATATTTTCCGCAATCCCATCTTCACCCAACATCTCTCTCTTATTGTCCTCAGCCATGAAAGTACCACACAGAGTGCGAATGCAGATAGCCTCTTTGCCATTATTGTTTGAAATATCCAGTTTCCGTAGGATTTGACACACAAAACCATCATCAGTGAAAACCCACTCACCTTCATCACCATGACGCCAGTTGTGACGAACAGGGATAGATGGATGAGTTACGTTGAACTCCTCTTGATTATCGTAGATGTAGTGATTTGTGTTTTTTATTTCTTTGAAATCCATGCTGTAATATATGACAGTTTTTGTTAAATTGCAAATTTCTGCTGTATAATATAATATATAATATAATATATATAATATAATAAACCTCATAAAGTTCCATTTATTATATTATTTTACCAGTAATCTATGTACGGAATTGATCCGAATCACAAAAACAGGTAACTTTTGAAAAATTTAGTTAGAATGGGTGTACCTCTTTTTTTATCGGGGTTACCCCCACTAGTTGTCCTCTAGGGGGGTTGAATTAGGTTGAATTAAAGTTTAATTATAATATTAGTTGATTTTCTCTTGATATTTGAGGAAAGGGAGTGCAATAAAAACCCCGCCAATGATAGCGGGGTTAATATCTTATGGTGTGTGTGCTAGGCTATTGAATGTGTGAATGAGTGCGAGTCAATGCGAGGTTCAACACATACGCACATATATTGCATATTGATATAGACATAATACTAGATGTCTCCATTTATGTATTCATTGAATATAACCGCATCAAACCGCACATTGTCCGCTTTAAATATACTTATTAAATCACGAACTAAACTCGGTTTATCAACACAATTAGCACAACACTCATTCTCTTTTATTGCATCCGCAATTAATACATAATCTTTCCTAGTCATATTAATTACCCCTTTCATTTATATTATTAAACTCCGCTATTGAATCACCGCAAAATACCGAAGAAGTACACATTAAATCACCATCCTCATCGAATGCATCACCATCCACCATAAAAAAGAATATCTTCTCGCATTGTGGATTATTATCAAAATACTCATCCGCTTCCGCTTTGTATTCCTTTGGATAATGTGATGTTTTAGAAGATGCTAACATATGATATTGTTTTTCACCTCTTTTAAC
>Ga0209756_1001566_pt1 | contig 20961 bp, 25 predicted proteins | sample ETNvirenome_6_85_FD_184071 | JGI IMG/M metagenome (GOLD analysis project Ga0209756, IMG submission 184071) | Marine viral communities from the Pacific Ocean - ETNP_6_85 (SPAdes) (version 3) | ecosystem: Environmental > Aquatic > Marine > Oceanic | place: Pacific Ocean | collected 2013-06-19 | reverse complement strand
TCTCTTACCGAATGAGACTCTCCCATAGCACACACAAAATCATCAGGCTCATCCTGCTGTAGCATCATCCACATAGCACGAACATAGTCCTTAGCGTGACCCCAATCCCTAGTAGCTTCTAAATTACCTAATGCTAAAGTTGGTTGTTCTCCTCTGTAAATTTTTACCGCGCCGTCTACAATCTTATTAGTTACAAAATTTAACCCGCGCCGTGGAGACTCATGATTAAAGAGTATCCCATTAGCCACAAACATACCATAAGAAGTTCTATACACCCTAGCGAGATTAAAAGCATAAAGCTTTGCACAGCCGTATGGGCTAACAGGGCGCATAGGTGTCGTTTCGCGTCTATATCCATCTTCATCATATTCATTTCCAAACATCTCCGAAGATCCTGCTTGATATATTTTACAGTCAGGGCAAACGTGCCGCGCTGCTTCTAAAACATTTAAAAAGCCTTCCGCATCTGCATGAGTGGTAAATGCGGGTTGGTCAAAACTAATCCTAACATGAGATTGGGCGGCTAAATTATATATCTCATGCGGAACAGCTTTCCTAAAAATACCCAACAAAGAAGGAAGGTCCGTAATATCCCCATAGAGCAAATGGACCTTTGGATTATCAAAAAGACCAATATCATTTAGCCTAGTTGTTTGATTTTCAGGTATAGAATGTCTACGAAGTATTCCCCATACCTCATAGCCCTTTTCTAATAAAAACTCAGCGAGATAGGACCCATCCTGTCCACTAATCCCCGTTATTAATGCTCTCTTTACTTCCTGCATGTTTCGTAATTTTCAACAAACCAGTCTACAGTTTTCTTAATCCCTTTCTCTAAAGAAATAAATTTATAGTGAGGAGCAAAGTTACGAAGGCGCAAATTGCTAGTTGGTTTTTTATATTGCCCGTCAGGCTTGCTGTCATCAAAAATAACCTTTCCTTTAAATTTCATTGCTTTTACAATTTCATTAACAAGATCTTTAATGGTAACTTCCTCACTAGTAGAGAGGATAATAGGATCATCTTTCTCATAGTAATCTAAAATTAGCTGTGTTAGGTATCCTACATCCTCAGAGAAAATAAACTCACGCAAAGGTTTTCCACTACCCCAAACAACAAGATCTGTCTTATTCTTTTTGGCTAAATAACATTTATGTATAAGAGCAGGAACCACATGACTATTTTCTAAATTAAAATTATCATTGGGGCCATAGATGTTTGTGGGAACCACACAGATATACTTTCCACCATATTGATCGGCATAAGCTCTACTCTGTACATCTAACATTCGTTTAGCATAAGAGTACCCAAAATTAGAAGAGTGCGGTTCGCCTTGATGAAGCATAGTTTCTGTAAGGGGGTACTCCATATCATCAGGGTAAATGCAAGTAGAAAGGAAAGAGATCACCTTCTCTACCCCAGTTAGTCTTGCTGCTTCTAAAACATTTAGATTGATCATCATGTTGTCATAAAAGAACTCCCCCATGTAATTCATGTTAGCGCCTAAACCACCTACCCTGGCAGCAGTATGAATTACATGGGTAGGCTTTACCTCTTTAAAAAGAGAAAGAGTCTTTTCCCAATTAGTAAGATCTACCCACCGCTTTCGATGTTCCTTATAATTAGGAATTGAATGTTTTCTTCCACATACTCTTACATCTGCCTCTAAAGTAGAGCCTACTAAACCATTAGCTCCAGTTAATAGTATTTTCATAATTTGTCCATCTCTCGGGGTCACCCTTATAATAGTCAGGGTCATTCGCCTGTGACTAAATTTACCCAATAAGACATATCTAACATTTCTTTAGAATTATCTTTTACCTTCTCATACTCTGAATGTAAAAATTCTAGGTCAGTTAGCTTATCCCAATCATCTAGAACAATCACAGGTAACTTAATAAAAGGGGCTATCCCCTTCTTATACTTTACAATAGGGATCCTATTCAAATAAAGAACTTCCCAAAACCTATGCGTTTCAGCAAAAGCATTTCCTCTAGGACACACCACCATCTTGTGATCAAGAATTGTATCCACAAACTGATCGTAAGTTCTATGATTACATACAGATCGAATATCATCTGTAATGTAAGAAATTTCTCTACACAGCTTCGCTACACTAGGTCTGCCAGGATAAGTAGATTCACTAAAATTAGCATATATTTCTTTTGTAGGTTGTTTACTGGGGGGGTCCTCAAGCACAGCTACTTTTTCCACAGCATGAGGCCAACCATAACCAAAAGCCTCTCCTAAAACACAGGTCTCACTATTTTCTATACCAAAAGGAACCGCTGAAACAAAAGGGGCGTCTGTATTTATGCCCTGTCCAAACCACCTAGTCACACAAGAAGGGGCTAGATCTACAACTTCATCTGTAATAGGGTAATCACTATTTCCAGTAATAAGAGTTATGGGCGTAGTATAATTTTTTATATCCTCAAAGAAACGGAGAAGGTAATCTGTTTTAATAAAAAAGATATCTATACCATTATGGAACTTAGCCAGTTTATTATGTTGTATTACTTCCACAGAACTACCCTTCAAATTTTTTATGAACTTCCTTCATTGCATATACATCTCCTTGTCTGTTAGATTCGCATTTGCATCGAAAATGAAAATCGTTTTCATCACAAACAACCTCTGGGATACTAATGAACCCTTGGAGGGTAGTACTATAACAAGGAAGATCCACCCTTGGTGCAGGAGTTATAAAATATTTATTCAATAATTTACCTATAGCCACATCATCAAGGATAGAAGTATCTAACTCTTCTTTTCTACTTACTACTTCTTCTACTAGATCTCTCGACAAAAAATACCCTGCTCCTGACCCATAGGATACCCCTACATGGTGACCTACTACCGCGCTATAAAAAGAAGTAGATGGCATCCCTTCTAAAAATTTAAGAAGCCTTTCTTTGTTAACATAACTAGAAAGATTAGTTCTGTATATATAATCAAAATCAAAATTATCTAGGCAGTATTCGAAACATTCTAACGTCCGTACCCCTATTGACATTAAATCTTCTGAGGTAGTTAAATTAATTCTATTACTGTCTACAGAGGCTTCTCCTGCATTCCCAAAGTAATAATAAACCTCGGTTCCTTCACATGCTGAACTGTCCCATGTTTTAGCTATCCCCTCTTCACGAATATAATTATACGCGGGGTCATCACATGATAAAACTAAGATAAGAACTTTCATTAAACTCTTTCTAAAACTATGATCCCATTATTGTTACTGTATACTTCTTTTATTTTCCAATGCGTATACTCAGCAATAAACTCTTGAATAGCAGGAAGAATGCCACCGTGCCCTGGAGTCTCACCATTGTTGGCGAAGGTGGTCGTATCATGAAATATCATATACTTTTTAGCCTTATCACCATGAAGCTCTAATTCCTTTTTTAATTGCTCATAAACGTGCCAAGTATCAATGAACAATAAATCACACTCGGGTATTTCTAGTTTAGTTGTATCTCCTAAAATAAACTCAAAATCTATTTCTTCTTCCTTTGCTAATTCCTCAACAATATTTAAATCGCTCCCGTGTGCGCTGGGGTGAACAATATCAATTGATGTTAGCTTCTTTGGCTTCCCTGCCAAAAAAGCCCAAGTGGAAACAATACCCCTAACTCCCATTTCAATCACTGTCTCACACTCTTCCGTATACTTCTTCAGCGTAGGGAGATGCTCATTTATATCAGTTGAGGCATTACATTGTTGCTCATATCTCTCAGCGATATTCATTTTTCTTCCTCATAATATTTTTCTAAAAGAGACTTTATTGTCTCAACATCTGCGTCATGAATCACCATAGTTCCTGGCACTTCTTCGATTGTTTTTTCAGCAGAAATTGAAACATACTCTTTGGTATTATAGTAACCATGATACTCACAAAAAGCCAAGGACAAATCATGCAAACTAACTTGATAACATTCATCTAAATAAATGTAAGATCCCTTGGTGTTTAGGTTGTCTAGTATCTTATCTGCAACATCATTCGCATTCACAAAATATCTAATAGTATTCTCTGTGTTTACTCCAATTTCTTTTCCTTCATTTTTACAAGTTTCCCAAAGGTCTAAAACGCTCCCCGTGGAAAAGAAAAAATTAACTCCTTGGATTACAGAAAAATTATTTTCAAGCATTAATTTTTCCATTAAAAACTTTGTAGAGCCGTAAACACTGGTGGGGTTAATCGCCTTGTCGGTGCTTATTGCAATAACATTTTTGACATTGTTTTTCTTTGCGGCGTTAATAATATTTCTACTGCCATCAATATTAACTTCAATAGACCTAGTAGGGTTATTTTCACAAATTCCAATATACTTCATTGCTGCCGTATGGATAATATAATCAATAGCATGCTTTTTAATAACAGAATCAAGGATATCTTTATTGTGAGAAATATCCAAAGAATAAAAATCAACAGAAGGATATTGGAGGTGTACTTCTTTTTCTCTTTTTTCTGAATGAGATAAACTTGTTACATTATGTCCCATATCAAGACACTTTCCAATAATATGTCTTCCTAAAAATCCTGTCCCGCCTGTTATTAATATATTCATACTGGAACCTCCATCAACGAGTCTGCAACCTCCTGAATTTGTTCACCAAACTGAGCCCAAGGTCTAGGCATATGAAAATCCATATACACTCCACTTTGTAAAGCCTCTTTATTCCACTCAGGCATTACACCGTGCCCTCGGTCAAGCCTATTGCTACAATACCCGTTGGGTCTTACCACAGAAAAGAATCTGTCTGGGTGCATTGCAATCCACTCTTTAAGTTTATCTTCCTGATAAGATTCTTCTGCATACCAATGAGAACACACAACACCATTTGGTGCATGATCATAAACATTTTCTTTCCATTTAAGGTTCTCAATAGATTCCTTAAAAGAAGGAACTAAGTCTAGGCTCTCTTTTCTTATTTTACCACTACCTGCACTGTAACAAGTTGGAAGATATGTTTCATGTGCTGCGGGGGGAGATTCAATATCCCAACCTTCTCTATCGGAAGAGTACTCTATATTAGTATTAAAATGAACTATAGGTTCAATTTCTCTTGGCACAGCTTCAATTGAATTAACAAAATACTCTTTAGACAAAGGCATCATATCAATATCTGATATTAACCACATTGTTTCTGGTTCAAATTGAGTATACCAAAATCTTCCCCATTGTGCTTGAGTGTGCATTGGAACGTCATCCAACTTTTCCATTTCAACTACTGTTCCGTACTCAGTTGACATTTTTGATGCATCACCAAAATAAACTAAAACAGGATCAATCCCCATTTTAACTTTCCAGACTTTAGACACTATAGGCCAATAATCCGAATAAAAGGGATCATCATTACATGACATTATTACCTTATCAATTATCATACTCTTCCCTCCGCATCATCAGCGGTTATTCTTTGTCCCACAAAAGTTCCATACTCCATAGGTTTGTGAAAAGGAAAGGGGGTGCCGTTATATGCCTTCCTATCGTCATGCTCAAAGAATAATTCGGGAAAAGATTCGTAAGTTATTCTCAAACCATTTTGGTCATCAAAATAACTACTGTTATTAAAAGTTAATATCCTCTCATATAAGGAGTTCAAACTTAATAATCCTTCCCGCTTCGCACCCCACATTCCCCCTAATACTGGAGGGAACCTATGTGCCTCATGATCTCTCATTGCATGGAACTGCTTATCACTTGCTAACCATTCTTCAACAGCTTGATACTCTCTATCAGATAATCTTGAATCACAATCTCGGCTAATGAAAACGTCTACCTCTGGCTCACACATAGGAAGGAAGCGTTTAAATAGTCCATCCCAACCATGTGCATCCTTGTATTCTACTACTTTATCAGCTAGGTGTTCAACCGACTCCACCACCTTAGGATCAACATCATCCTCAATATAAAACCACACTTCCCACCCAGGGTAAATCCTTCGCGCTAGATCTATATTCTTTATAGCACCTGCGGTGTAATCAGGGTTATTTCCCCACAGACCAAATGATATTACCTTTTTCATTCTACATGAGAGAGGACAGTAAGAGCCTCTCCTGTATGGTTATGCGGCAGCGTTCTTTTCATAAGATACCATAAAATAAATAGTCTTTCCATGAAGTAACCTACCGCTTTCTCTTTACTCACTGTACTAAAAGAGGGTTGCTTCTTGTAAAATTCAGAATCTTCAACATTCTCCAAAGCCCACTCCACCATAGGCCAAGAGAACTCCATAAACTCATGAAAAAGATCAGTTTTCATTGCCCAATAGTTCGCAAAGAACCCTGACATAGCGAACTCCCAACTGCGAGGAACCTCATGTCCAAAGACAGAAAAAGCCTCAAAAATAAAATCATTGATATGAGGGTGACAAACTTCGGCCTGAAGGGCTAAACTTACGGGAACGGTCTGACCGTCACCACCAGGAATCATACCAACAGAATGATACTCACCCCAACCTAAAATTTGATGCTCTTCCAGTAGTTCGGAAACTGATTCCTCTGATCTAAAAGTAGTAGTAAACCCCTTCTCTAATTGCCTAAAAGAAGTAGTACCAAACCAGGGATCAGGATTAGCCTCAGGATTCCTCCAGTGCCACAGAAAGCAAGCATATTCAGTTAATGCCATCCTAGTTTTAGGGTCCTCTAATTCAGGACAATTTAAAAACAAGGTATCATTAACCTCAGGTTCTAAACCAAAGCCCTCATAAGGACCAGAAGGAAACAAGGAGCTTTTATCCTCTTCTCTTGCGTAACATTGATATATCATGATAATTGTGTAGGGGGCGTAACTTCCAAACTTCCAATATCCCAAAGTTTCTCAGCAAGATCTTCTCTTCCAAGAAGTTCAAACGTATCTTTATACAGGTTAAGCCGTTGATCCACGACTTTATTTAAATCAAAATACTGCTCTGTAAGTTCATGTAAGCTCTCTCCCATAGCTTCTCTATGCTTTTTATCTCTAATAACTTTTGTAAGAATTTTTACCCACTCGGCCTTAGGAGCGTCAGGCTCAATAAGATATCCAGTCTTACCATTAATGATACTCTCATCATAACAACCAACATTGGAAGCTACTAGAGGAACTTTGTATCGACCACATTCAGCAACTTTAATCTCAGACTTAGAATCATTAAAATCATTCATTTGAAGAGGGGCGATTGCTATGTCCATCATGCTAAAAATAAAACCATATGAATCTGTTGATAAAGCATTGTGTATAAAATAATTCCTCTCCCCCTTAAAACCTTTTAACAATGTATTCTGATAATTCTTCCATACGTCTTGTTGCCACTCATCAGTGGCTTCATCAGTTTTAGGGGGCTTTCCAAAGAAATGCCATTCAACATTCTCCCTTCCCACTCGTTGGTTAACAAAATGAGGGATTCCAGCAAACTCTTTAACATCTTCTTCATGGTGAATCCCTCCTGCCCATCCAATACGCACAAGCCCCTTCTTTCTGGGTGGGACTTTTGGGTGGTTCCAGCACTCCAGGGTATAATCAACTGAATTTTTAACAACAGCTAGTACTTTTCCGCAATACTGTTGAATCCTCTGGGCAAACTTCCTTTGAGTAACCGTTACAAGGTCAGCATGATGATAAATGAATTTGGTCATCTCAGACAATCCCTTTTCTTTATACACATCACGCAGTCGATGGCCTTCGTAAAGATCGGTTAATAAATCATCGGTATCGTAATGGACAAACTTACCAAACTCTTTTGCTTTTCCTACAATTCTAGAAGTATACTCCCCTCCCCAATTGCTAATGTTTTGAGTCATAATAACATCACACCATTTCATGTCCTCAAAATCCCAATTGTCCTGCCACTTCCCAGAACTAGTGTCGATTCCAAGGGGGTTCATGTTAAATTTCACTTCAACTAGATCCGGAAATTTTTCCGCTAACTTAGCAAACGGGGACCAAGCCCTATAATATGCACACCCTCCCTCATTGGCGGGGCAAACCAGTATCTTTAATTTATCCATAGTTAAAAAATATGAGGAGCCCGAAAGCTCCCCATATTATAGTCTCTTAATCTAATTAGTTAGACTACTTCATCATTTACATCGTCATCAAATGCCTGACCAGAATTTTCCGAAGAGTGGGAAATGCCAAGCGCAGATGCTAGGCTTCCAACCGCTCCACCCAAGTCCATGTTTTTATCCGTAGGGATAAGAGCTTTGGCTGCTCGTACATAGTGTTTACGCTTACGCTTACTAAACAAAGTAACCATACCTTCCCATGCTGCAAGCCCAGGAATAAAGGTACTAGCTATTCCAAAAACAGCATCAATTGCACCTCCCATATCTTCACCATCTTCTATTCCCCCTACAGGAACATAAGCAGCGTCAGTAACAAGCTGCTCTTTGGTCGCCATAACCAGAGAGGTCCCCTCAGGGATCTTATCCTTAACTCCATCAGGAAGTTGTGACCAGGGTATTACCGTCCCTGTTTCGCCTTCTTCAAGTTGATCGGCGGTAGTAAGTACTGTATCTTCTCCGAAAACGCTTTCAAGAGCCGTACAGGATATAAGCCCTACACCCAAAAAAGCGGTGAAGGCGAGTGTTAGAATAATATTTTTCATGATTGTAATTTTTCCATATAATCCTCATCTCCTACTTCAGTTTCGGAGCGACGAATATCATCAGCAGACCTTTCAACAGCAGCAAAAGGATTGGTGCTGTCTGCAAGCTGCTTAAGCTCCTCGTAATCTTCCAGTTTCACAAGAGACTGGATATCGTGAAGAGAATCCATCCACCCCGAAACTTCCTTTGCACTACCAGCGGGGGTAGACTTGGGACGAGGAGCAGACTGGTCATATTTAGGCCATTGACCTTCCATGATCTTAATGATCTTAAAGTCGTGACCTGTTTCAGCATCAGTGATGTCACCATAATCAGGATCGACCATAGCAGCAATAATTTTCTTAAAGAGAATAATTCCGATAGACAGAATCTTAACCTCTCCACTTTCACGATCAACCACATTCATGTAGTAACGATCACGCCCTTTGATTTGACGGGCGAGGGTTTCATCTTTTGTCGGCTCTTTCCAGAGCGAGTAATAAAGATTACATATGGGGCATTGTTCCCCATGAACTTGACGGCAATGAATATTCTTCACGGTGCCATCTGCCATAGGCATTCTATGCAGTTTAGTCATAGCATAGAAGTCCTCATCTTCTGTTTTAGGAGGGAGGACACGAACTGCATTCGTTCCTTCTTCGATTTTCAGGAATGTATCAGACATTCCACCAGTACCTTTACCTGAAAGGTTAGCATGGATTTCCTTAATTTTTTCTAGATCAATAGCCATTATAAACTCCTTTGTAGTTTGTTAAGCGGTTAAATTATTATAGGCACAATAGGCAAATTCAGTTAACTATAAATGTTTTTTTCTGCTCTCATGTTAGCAGACAACTGAACAAGTAGGTCTTTCTTCTGCCCTAAGGCTTGAACCAGACTACGAAGCATATTATACTTCAAAGTTAACTCATTCACTTTAAGCGAGAGGCGGCGATACTCATCTTGAGAAAGAACATAATCGTCAAGATCCTTTGCAGTAGGCTTCTTCGTATTCCCCACGCACTCTTCTGTCCTCAGTTTTCTTGTCTGAGCCATATACATGGTAAGCTCTAGATTTCCATCATCAAGCCTACGTTTACCTAAGTCCTGCATAGCAGAGTAATAAGAGTAGTGGCTGGCATGGCGAGAAAGCTCTACATCCATGTTGCTTCTATCTATACGAGTAATGTTTTGACATATCTCATTATATGTCTCCATATCTAGGTTGTTAACAATTTCATTAATATCTAATTTAGGCATAATAATTCCTTAGCAAGTTCGGGGTTCAATCGAGCAAACATAATCATCGCTCGGGACATAGTTATAGTCAGCTTTTCATTGGTAGTGCTTATAGATTCTTCTGATTCTTCGTCGCCCCCTCCTAACCCACAGAATTCAAGGAGCATATGGCAGATCTCATGAAGCAAAGTTTCTCTAGCAGGAGCATCCTCCATTTTCTTTTCAAGTTGTATTTCATAAGTATCAAAATTACAGAGTCCCCAACAGTTAACTGCTTTAGTATGCAATCCTGAAGTAATCTTAATTGAGAAGTCTGCCCAGCCCCCATTAACAGTTTGTAACTTAGGGTTATCGGCAATTATATCAAAAATGTGCTTACTCTCCGTCATTATCGTAAGGATCCAACTCACTCATAGTAAGAGTATTGTAGTCTACAGACATGGGGACAACAAACCTCTGCTTGCCATTCCTAGACTTCATCACATAACATCTCATCTGACCATCATCAAACTCCTCCTCAGTTTGATTGAGAGAGATTGCAAAATCACAAGTCCTAATCTTACCGTATGCATCTGCAAGTTCTGAATCCGTAATTAATTTAACTGATCTCCCTTGTCTATTGGTTTGAGTAGCGGTCCAAAGCAACACATTTGTTTCCACCGCTAAACCCCTAAGCTCCTCGGAGATCCGTTGCTGTGCTTGATATTCAGCTAACCCATCCCTAGTGGAGCGAAGAAGCTCAAGATAATCAACTAGAATAACATCAGGAATGAAATCCTCATAATTATGAAGTTGCACCAAGAGAGATCTTATATCATTAATATTGGCAAGCCCAGTAGGGAACTCCTTAATCATTAACTGACCCTCTGGGAACTTATCATTAAAAATGCCAAGCCTCTTTTGCAAGAGACTCAAATTATTTTTAAGTTTCTTCTGCCCTATAAGCGTCATTACTGAATCAAACCTAGCAGCAATCTTATCTTCGCTCATTTCCAAACTAATGTAGAGTACCTTTTTGTTCTGCATAAGGGCATGGACCCCCTGGTTAACTAAGTATAAACTTTTGCCAACACCAGGGGGTGCCACCACCATCGCAAGCTCCTTCGGGCTGAGTCCTCCATCTAATTCTTTGGTAAGAGTATCTAATACTAGAGGGAAGCGATTCGCTGCATTATCTTTAAGGCTTCTCTCAAACCTCTCTAATACTCCCTTGAAATAAGCTTGGCCTAGATCAACATTCCTGTTAATAGACAAGGCATCTCTAACCAAAACCTCAATCTCTCCCATCTTATCATCCTTAAGCAACCCTATACTATTGGTAATAGCATCCTTCATTGCTGCTCGTTGGGCAAACTTCTCAATAAGATCTAAGAAGAAATCAGTATGTCCTATGCAGGAAGCGTCCATACTGTTGATACGCTGGATCTCATCGTCGTAGTCCGAAAGATCCTCCTTTGTTCCTTTATATTCTTTAATGCACTCTAGGAGGTGGAGGTCCTTAGGAATATCATGATACTCCTCATAATACTTCTTAATAGCTTGAAAAAAGTTAGCGTGGATAGGGTATTCAAAATACTCTGGCTTAACTAGGGACGAAATCTGAAGATAAAAATCTTTATTGTACTTAGAGAGAAAGAGTATCCCTCTCTGGATGTTGTCACTAAAATCGTATTGCATTATTGGGGCTTGCGTGTGAGAGTCTCGGAAATATCAATGTCATTATCATTATAGACAGCCTTTGTCATTTGTTTGGCCCTTTCCATTGCATTTTTTGCCTCTTGGTCAGTTCTTTTGGTAATTGCCCCTGCTGCGTGTTGCACCTCAATATTAGGAGTAATTTTAGAGTAGTGCTGCCACCCAGTTCTTAATCCTTTCTCTGTTCTTTTTATAGCTGCATCATAATACTCTTCCGCAGTATCCTTATCCATACCCTCAGTATGATACTTTCTCATTCTTACTCGGTTGGTATGACAATCTCCCTTCATTTGAAAGGTAGTAACTCCTGCCCAATTCCTCTCTCGTAACTCTTCACACTCAGGACAAGGAGTTTTTTTAGGGGCCGTACCTATAGGGTGGTCTTCCTCCCACAGCACTTCACAGTCATGACAAACCCATTCATAGTAGGTCATAGTAAAGTACTCCCTCGCAACTTTTTCCCTAGCATAGATAATTCTGCCTCTCTAATAGCTCCAGCCGAAGGAGAGCCCTTCATCCAGTTAACTCTGCGTGTAGCACTCTTGCTTCCTTCTCCGTACTTGGATAAGTCCACATCAATAAAGTTATAGCCGTAACCCCATACAAGCCTACATAGAGCATCTCTAGTTCTTCCTCCAGTTTGTACATTCCCTACCTTTATAGCGGGAGGAAATATATCAGGATCGGTTTTAATTAATTCTGCCATTTTATCAATATTTTGAATGTGATCCCTCTTACCTTGCTCGTACTTTTCGAGAGCCCTGTCTTTCAAGAAGGATAAGGAAGGGGTTTTAATTTTATACCCCTCTAAAGCCTCAAACTCAGAAATAGATAATCTTCTTCCCATTTTTTGAGTATTCTCTGCCTCTCTAATAGCTTTCTTAACTCTCTTAAGAGTTAAATTAAAACCTGTCTTAGCTCCTACCCAATGTGATCTGAATTTTGTTCTAGGAAAGCGTTTAAAGATATCGTCATGTGATCGAAAGGTGTGTAGTATTTCCCAAGCATCATGATTTAATTCTCTGTTGCTTCTTCTATGCACCGCACTCTCCTCCAGCCAGAGAACACGCTTCCCCTACAGCCACAGCTTCTTCCTTTTCCTCTTTCATGTACTTCCGAATGTTATCCTCGGTTAGCGGGATAGCTTCTAACGGTTCATTCCCTTTAGAGCCAGCACGATAAACCGTAAGCCCTTTGAGGTACGGAGCATAATCCAACGCTGCTTGAGAAAAGTCTTGAGGTTCTGTGTCAGCGGAGAGGTTGATGGTTTTGGAGATGCAGGAATCCATGTACTTTTGGACCGTAGCTTGTACCCTAATATGATCTTCGGGGGCCACATCGTAGGCTCCGACGAAGTTATCCAACGCTCGGCCCTCTTTGTACCATTCTTTGAATAGTGGATCGACAACTAATTGCTCCTTCCATATGTTAGTATGACGATACCTGCGGTTATACATAGCAGAGAAGATAGGCTCAATGCCAGACGATACTCCATGGAGCATTGATATAGTCCCACAAGGAGGAATTGTAAGCATAACAGCGTTTCTAATGCCGTATCGTTTGATAAGCATCCTAATACGCGCAGGAAGCGTCTTCGCAAATTCTTCATTTAAATATTTTTTGTAATCAAACTCTGAGAATGGGCTCTTGTCCCTAGCGATATAAATAGACTGCTTGTACGATTCATCTCGTATGGTAGTGAATAGTCGGTCTAAAAACTCTAAGCACTTTTCACTACCGTATTTTATTCCCAGTTTAATAAGCATATAATGCAGACCAGTTACGCCCAATCCAATTCTACGAGATCTCTCCCCGACTCTCTTGCAAGTGTCGGTTGGAAATTTATTTACCGTGAGTACGTTATCTAAAAACCTAATACCTGTACGGACTGTACGAGCTAACCGTTTCCAATCAAGATCAGAACAGTCATCAAGCACCATGTTACTAAGGTTAACATTGCCAAGGCAACAATTCCCGTATGAGGGGAGGGATATTTCACCGCACGGATTAGTCGAGTCCAAGCTTTCAAAATAAGAGACATTAGTGTATTTATTAGCAAAGTCTATGTTATAGATGCCTGGATCTCCAGATTCTACAGAGTTTTTCCAGATCATATCCCATAAGTCTCTGGCCTTAATGTCTTTACGGCCAATTACTTCAAAACAATCTGTCCAATTTTTCTTGTGGAAATTCTCGGATCGGGCAAGGGCATCCTCCTCGTCCTGAGCTATCACCCGAATGATCTCTCCCTGGGCTGCGCTTGTTTTTCTGTGGACCTCATAAGAGTAATATTCCTTATTGTTGAAGGTGAAATACCAATCTTCATCCAACTCAATAGCTTCCAAAAACCTATTCGTAATAGCTACAGAAATATTGAAATTATTAAGTTCTCCTTGGTCTAGCTTAACACTCAGGAAATCGAGGAGGTCTGGGTGGGTCACATTCAGAATACCCATCAAAGCAGTTCTACGATTCTTTCCTGCTCTAACGTGTTCCCCTACCTCATTTATCATCTTAAGTACAGATACAGAGCCGGGGGCAGAATTATGGACGCTGCCAATATGATCTCCTTTGGGTCGAATCTTTGAAACATTAAAGCCCACGCCACCCCCAGCACAAGATATTCTATACATGTCCTGTACCGTCTTACCGATAGAATCAACCGAATCTTCAGGAACAATAACATAACAATTAAGTAGATTATGATTCCCACGGTTCCTACCAGCACCAAAAATGATTCGACCACCTGGGATAAAGTCTCCAGACCCCACAACTTCGTAGAATGCTTTTTCAATTTTTTCTTTCTCCTCGTCAGATTCAGCGGAGGCTACCACCTTAGCTATAGCTTTAGATCTTTCGGCCCATTTAGTTTCGCCTGGGTAGGCATAACGTGTTTCAAAAATCTCTTGCCCTAGTTCGTTTAAATTTGCTAATGCCATTTCGTTATCTTGGATACTCCTTTTGATTTAATAATAGACAAACGGGGCGCAGAATGCAGCAGCGTTTTCAGATATTTGTTGTGGGTAATAATAAAAACTAACTTATCATTCTTTATTTCTTGAAGTAGATTGTAAAGACCGTTGATACCTTCTTCATCTAAATTCTCAGCAATCTCATCAAAGAAAAGAATATTTGATTGATTCTTATCTGTTAAAAGCAGTAAATCTTTAAGTGCCATCATGACAGCCAAATTTACCTTACGCTTCTCACCACCAGACAAAGATATATACTGGATAACATTATTGTTGGTCATTACTTTTTCATTTAGTTCTTCGTCAAAAGATAAAGTATACTTAGAGTTTGTTAAGAATGAAGTGTAATAATTAACTCTATTGTTAAGGTACTCAAGAATGTTCTTAATAATGAATTTAATTATTCCCTGCTGCGAAAATGCTTTCTCCCAGAAGCGCATAACCTCATAATCAAGCTTGTTGTCTGCCTTTACTACTGAACAAGAATCAATTTTTTCATTATAAACCTTAATTAAATCCTCGTAATTTGTTTCGTCTCGACATAACTCTTTATACGCTAAAACTTTAGAAAACTCTTTAGAGGTGATAGGCATATCAAAAGGCTGATGAGTAGGGCGTTCCAAAGAATTTAAAAGAATAACACGGTCCTTCTCCAGGACAGCAAGCTCATTTTGTAAAAAGCTAGTGTTTACCTTTTCTTCAATAGGTTGCCCACACTTATCACAAACCCCCTTTGTGGGAGGAGAACTAAGATTCTCTTTTATTTTTTTAATATTAAAGTCTACATCATCTAGCTGTTTATTTAAACTAACCTCTTGCCATACCCGCGCAGACTCTTGTTCCTCAGCCTCTAGAATATCTTGCAAGGAAAAACTTAAAACGCTCTCATCATACTCCGCAAACTGCTCTTTAGCTTTTTGTATCTTTTCTATCTTATTAGTAAACTCAGATATCATGGAATGGTGTTCCTTTATTATTGAGTCCTGCTCTTTCATGGTCTGATAGAATCCAGCCTTATGGGTTTTAATTCTATCCCGCATAGAGAACACCTCATCCAAATCCAAAAAGGTTTTAACAATGTTTCTCTTATCCTCAGCCGAACAGTCTAAAAAGTTAGTTGAGTTCTCCTGTCCAAAAAACATAGAAGATAATAAAACCTTATAATTTATCTTTAGAAGCTCATCAATATACTCTTGAGTCTTGCCAACACTTTCTTTGGTTTTCTCCTCCTTATTAACAAATACCTGAAGTTTGGTGGGCTTTTTTTGTCTATAAATAGTGATGCCATCATCAAGAACTAATTTAACAGAACAATTCTTCTTGTGCTTTACATGAACAATGGCATCCTCTGTACTTTTCCTAATTGTTTTTCCAGTAAGACCAAAATAGATAGCTTCTACAAAAGCACTCTTTCCTGATCCATTAGAGCCTTTGGCGTCCTTATTGTGCCCCTTTATTAAGGTTATCTTTTTAAACTTACTAAAATCAAGGGTAACAGACTCAAAAGAATAGAAATTTTTAATTTGGATTGATTTAATCTTCATATTTGAGTAAATTATACCCCGTCAACAATTTTTCTTTACTTATAGAAGAGTTAGCAGCTTCCAAGTAATCTTCAATAATCACATCATTTAATTTAAATAAATTTCGTGAAGGAATATAATTTGATATTACCTCTTCATCAAAAGCTTGAGAATACTTAACATCTACTGAATGAGCGTTTATCCCGTCCAAATTAACCTGCGCCTCGCCTGGATTTAAAAAGATCCTCAAATAAGTACAGTAATTATCATCATTAATCATCTCCAAATTTGAGGAAACATCTTTATTACATATAGTTAGGTGTCTTGGCCCATGGGTAACTTCATGTAATTCAATTTTCCCATCTTCTAAAACACCATAGTAATTCTGTTTACCAGATTCACCAAAATTTGTAGTATAGGGAGTGCCTAATATTAGAACTCTTTTTTCTTTTCCATCACACTCAAAAACTCTTTCATTATGTCTGTGGATGTGACCCAGAACAGTATCATTCCTAAAGCTATCAAGGTTAATACTAAAATCATAATCACCAACGGAATTAAGACAACCATAATAACCGAAGTGACCAAATATTGTATAATCTTTAGGGCATTTGTGCAGAGCGGTTGTAATAAGTTTTTCGTTTTCATAATGGGGAATGTATACACGCTTTTTTTGGTGATCAACTTCAAGATCAGTAATTATATCTACCTTTTCATGCTCAAATACACTAAGGGCAGTTATGCCGTCATCAGCTTTAGTGCTTGCACAATGATTCCCCCTAAGAATAACTACGGAAGCTTTTTCTTTCCAAAAATCAATGATACTTTTAGCAGCTAGAAGAGCTTCTGGGGAAGGCTTCCTAAAATCTAAGAAATCTCCAAGCTGAATCACCTCATCAGGCTTTACCTCTTTAAAAATTTTAGCAACACAATCAATTTGCGCTTGCCTTAAAGCTTCATCTTTATTAGAGATATGAATATCCCCAAGGATTAGTGTTTTTACCATTTATCAATTGGACATTTTTCAGTATCCATTTTAGTTTTCATTGACAGAAGACAACCACAAACCAAACAAATACCCTCTTTCTGATGTTCACAGTCTTCACAAATCTGCCTCCGCTGGTGGGATGTTAGAGAAATTTTACACCCTCCCATAACCCAACACCATGCAGCCTTTAAAAATCTAATAACTTTCATTAAGATACGCGAATACTTCTTTTATATTTGTAGGGATGCCTTCAGCAAAAGACACAGGAATGCCGTCCCCAAAAGAGCGGCCTACCTCCACATCTACAGATAGAGGCACCTCAAAGTTAATTCCGAACAGTTTTCGAAGGTGGGGGTACTCGACTAACTCATCATAGACGATCTCTAAGCATTTCGAAAGATCTTTCTCGGTAGATATAATCTCCAGACTGTCGTGCACGGTGGCTACAACCTTTGCATCCAAAGACTCCTCTTTAAAGCGTTGAGACACCCCGATCAAGCCACACAAAAGAATATCAGAAGCAGCACTTTGAATAGTAAAGTTTAACCCCTGTCTTAATGCCCTATTAATGACCGAACGATCTTGGCTGCGAACATCAGATAAGTTGCGCCTGCGACCGAATATAGTATAAGCAAACCCGTTATCTTTAATAAACTCATTTATAAACTCCATGTATTTAAAAATACCTGGGTACACCCTTTGGTAATTTTTAATGATCTCTTTTGCTCTGTCCATGGAAATGCCCATGGTTTCAGCTAGATTAAACGCTCCACCTCCGTATACAATAAGAAAAGAAACAGTTTTCGCTATCTGTCGTTCCTCCTTGGTAATAGTATCCTTACTAAAGAGAAGCTTGGCAGTATAGGTATGCAAATCCTGCCCAGACTTGAAGGCGTGTTGCATACTCTTTTCCTTGGCAATATGAGCAAGAACACGCAACTCCATAGCTGCATAATCTACAGTAATAAAAGCTTGTCCTTTTTCTGCTACAAACATACTGCGTATATTAGTTTTAGTCTCTCTAGGAAGGGTATGAAAAGACACCCCCATCGGTTTTTGGGCATTATAAGCAGCACAAGAGAGTCTCCCAGTAGCTGTGCCATCTAACCGATAATCCACATATAGCCTTTGGCTATCGTTGTACTCTAAAGCATTCTTAGTGCCATGAATATATGTTTTCTGGAGCTTTTCTGCTTTCCTAAGACCCAAAAGACCATTTATAAACTTAGACGCAGTTCTAAGCTCTTCTGTAGACTTAGCCTTAATAACGCCCTTACTAATCTTTTTTCCTTCGTCCCTATGTTTCCACTTTGCACTCATTATCTCTTAACTAACTCCTCATTAATCTGTTCAAGTAAAATCTTTAAGGTAGGGGCAGAAACGGAGGGGGACCCTTTTGCTGTTTTATCAGGAGGATAAAACTCAAAACCCCCTTCCCTTAAATAAAAAATATCAATCAAATCATTATTAGATGCTAGGTTGTCCGTCTTATTCACTTGCTCAAAATAGTATAAAGAATCCTCTTGATTCAAAGTTAATTCTTTTAGCTGCTTCCCCAACGTAGCGAGACGGTCCTTGCTTACCAACAGCCCCTCATACTCCATTTCTGCAAAGGTTTCAAGGGATTTAGACAATATCTTATCAACAAAAGACAGAACACCTATATCATCTAGTTTCCCTTCTACTAAATCAAATAACTTCAAAGTAAAATACGCATCCATCGCATTTCCTTCACAACAGTCAGAGAGGGCCATGTTTGCCCAATCAAAATTTTTCGGGTTGTCTACAGTAAGCATAGCTATATATAACAGACCCCCATGGAGGATTCTGATGCCAAAAGTTAGTAAAAAACACTTCTCATACACTAAACAAGTAAGAAAGACCTTACAAGAAATAGGAACAGTAGGGGCATTATCTACCAAGAGGAAAAGGGAGAGGGATCCTAAGGATTTCTTGTCCGCAGGAAAAAGAAGCACACAAAGAGCCAGTAATGTAGGGTTCGAAACCCCTAACCAAAAAGCAAAGAATGCTCTCAGGATGAAACAACAACAAACAGCAGGTACATTGGGCGGGGGAGCAACAAATGTCCTAGTAAAAAGAAGGCTAGGGATAACAGCGGGAACTGAGATGGACTGGACAAATAAACTAATAGAACAACTTGTCGTAGAAAAAGATTGGATTCAAGGGGCAGTAAACCCTGCACATAAAGGGTTCTGTACTCCTATGAGTGCAAAGACTTGCACACCTAAGCGTAAGGCATTAGCAAAGAGATTTAAAAAGGCAGGAAGAAAAGAAAAACGGTCTGGGGGAACAGGCTGGGAGGGTAAAGTATGATGGATAATATAAATGATGCACAAAAACAAACTCAATTTATAGTTAAAGATACAGCGTCTGCTGTAAAGATGAGGAAGGAAGAAGCTAAAGAGGCCGCTCAAAGGTACAAAGCAATAGTAGCTAAAGCAAGAGAAGAAGCTAAACTAGAACTTGCTAAACTAAAGCTCCAAATGAGCGCAAAAGAGGCTGCTTCTAAGCACATAGCTGTTTTTGGGCCTCTCTATTTATTGCTACTCTGTGGGGGATTTTTTGGTGCAATTCAGTATATCCCATCAACAGAAATTAGCGTAGTATCGTCAATACTAACGCTACTTATCACGATGATTGGAACTAACCTTAGATCCATCGTCGCTGGAGAAAATGGGAATAGCAGTCACCAGGATCCAGACAAGAAAGATAAATCATAAAAACTTAAGGAGAATTACTTAAATGACACATAAATTAGGGGTACAGTATAAAGATGGAAACTTCGGAGCAACAGCAACCGATTCGGGTAGTGATACAGTTACTAGAGGGGTTTCGGACCAATATGCCACATCTGCAAGGCTGTATGAGTCAGCTACTTCTAGAGATGTAGGGGGTCAAGCTTCTGGTCAAGAAAAAGCAGGTGCAATGCTCACTGCTAAGGCGGGTGTTACTAGCAGAGCGCAAGCATATGGGGTAGGTGTCGCTAGTAAAGCTGGTGTTTATGCAAGCACAGGAGCGCAAGAACACGCAACAGGAAGTATAGGATCTCGGGGGGCATCAGTAGCAGCAGGGGCATCAATAGGCTCTTCTGTTGGTGCTAAAGCATCGACTACGGTAGGTAGTAAGACCACCAATGTTGGTGCAACAGTAGGAACTAGTGTTGGTGATCAACTAGGTGCTCATTTTAGTGGTACTCTCGATGAGAATAGACACGGAGTTATTACGGCTCATGTCGGTGGCGATTTAGCTTTGGTACTTGGAGTAAAAGCAGGCGTAACTGTTCATGTAGATACCGCACCTATAGTTCATGATGCCGACGAGATATCTTCGGGAGTGTCTCATGATTACGACAAAGCAAAGGATGCCATCTCAAGTATATTTGGATAAAAACTATGAATAATTATAAAAGAATGTATAAATTGTTAATTGAAAGTGTAGATATAGAAGCCTTTAAAGATTTCTGGAGTCAGCACGAACACGCGGGAGAGAGAAAACCCAAAAAACCTACTAGAGCTTCTGAGAAAACTAAAGCAGCAAGGAATCGAGCCAACAAAAAGGAAGCAAACACAGAAAACGAAAGGCAAACAAAGGGTACATACCGACAGCAAAGGGGGAAGTAATGAATACATACGAAAGAATTTATAATATATTAACAGAGACAAGGAGCCCTGAAAGCCGTGCTAGGACCAAAGGAAGAAAACTCCACGGAACTAAAGGTAGACAAGGGGAGTATTCCAGAAGGGAAGCAGCAGGTAAATCAATAAGTGCATATGGTCACGGACAAAGAGCAGCCAAAGATATTGCAAGTGCTAAGGTTTATCGTCAAGCTGCTTCCGATATTGAGTCTCATTCAAAGAAAAACCCAGGACCTGACCCCAAAAGGAGAAAGGATGTTACTGCTACAGCAACTACCGCTTTAAGGGACACCGCTTCTCGAAAAGAACAATCGGG
>Ga0209756_1001565_pt1 | contig 20976 bp, 16 predicted proteins | sample ETNvirenome_6_85_FD_184071 | JGI IMG/M metagenome (GOLD analysis project Ga0209756, IMG submission 184071) | Marine viral communities from the Pacific Ocean - ETNP_6_85 (SPAdes) (version 3) | ecosystem: Environmental > Aquatic > Marine > Oceanic | place: Pacific Ocean | collected 2013-06-19 | reverse complement strand
CTACTATTAGCCCATAAGAGGAATGTAAAAAAGAAAGTATAATTAAGTATGTATACTTATAAAGCACAGGTCTTGAAGATAGTTGACGGTGACACTATAGATGTTGACGTTGAATTAGGATTTGATGTGGTTTTATCCAATCAACGAGTACGATTGTATGGAATTGATACTCCAGAAAGTAGGACACGAAATTTAGAAGAAAAATTTAGGGGTCTGCTCTCTAAAAGTCGGCTTCAGGAGCAATGTCCAAAAGGCTCAAAGATTCTTTTAGAGAGTAAAGATCGAGGAAAGTTCGGTAGAATTCTAGGTATTTTGTACCACATAGATAATACAGAGATTAGTATAAATGATAGAATGATTGAAGAAGGTTTTGCTGTTCCTTATAGTGGTGGAAATAAAGAAGAACTGGAAGCCCTTCATTTAGCCAATAAACAAATACTAATTTCTCGTGGTCTAATAGAGGCGTGATGACACTTGCTGAAGATTTTTATAAAACTTTAGTAGAAGACCCCGATTTAGAAATTGGGGAAACACAAACTCGTGAAGAAGCAGCTTTAGTAGAAGCTGAATATCGAGCCAGACAGCACACGAATAATGTACGAGCTTTAGCTCTTGCTACTGAACCACTTAAAGATGAAACCCCAATAAATAAACTTTTAAGTTTTCTTTCTGAACCTGTATTTGTTTCAAAAGCGTTTGGGATTGGTGATTTTGCGCCAGCCTCAATGGAGCTAGATACTGAACCAGACAGTGATGCAGATTTTCCAATCTTCTTTAATTTCTCTGATGTTGATGTTGATCCAGAAGATGATGAATATGAACCTTCAGCATTTTCAGGAATAATTTTGCATCAGGCTCAGGGGGGTTTAGCACTTATTAAAATAAAAGACCCTGATTTTACAGGGACAGATGATGAACATAACCCTCAAGTATTAGTGGTAAAAAATCTAGGTGATTCAGATATGCAGATGGCATATAGTGTCTCTCCCGGATATGGTTTTGATGCATATCAAGAACTTTTAGTTGATGCAGGACTTGACCCTGCTCCTGACGATATACTTACAAAACTTCAAGAACCAATTAAAAAATCTCCAAAAGCCATTTCCAGTGAAGCTACTCCTTCAGACTCAGTAAGTAATTCTAAAAAGGGACATCTAATTAATCAGGCAAAGAAAGGAATAGTTTTAGATAAAGATTTTATTAAGTTATATAATTCTTTAGGTCCAAATGGTAAGAAATTTTATGATGCTCTTGTACAATCAGATAATAAACAGGGTGTTAATGATATAGGTAGAGACTTCATTAGAAAAGTTCTGGATCGACATATAGATATGCAGACTAGAGGAGAATTAGGAGATGATTTTTTTCCTCAAGAAGCCGGACAATTAGTGAATTTTTTCCGTTCCAAAGCATCTGGTCCACAAGGGTTTGATAATAAATTTGCTAATTTAGCAGAGCAATTGGCATATAGATTTACAAATTATGGTGGTGAGTTTTCAAAAGCTGCCAGTGGTTATCTGACCAGCCAACAATCTAATCAATATGAGCAAGCAGAAAAAGCTTTTGATGATACTGTAAGCGAATCTTCTAAGGCTGAAACTGAATTTTTAGAAGATAATCCTGTAAAAAACTTAGCCCCTACAACACAAACAGCAGCTAAAAAAGAAGCTTCTGAATTAAAAAAGATGCCTCATGTAGCCTTTGGAGCTTGGGCTGGTACAAAACATGGAGTTTCACAAGACCCTGTTTCATTACCATTACATGGCGCACATGCATTAGCTATGCAATTTGGAATAGTTAATCATTTAGGACAATTCAATAAAGCTGGTATGGCATTGTTAGCGTCTGCTTATGATGAAGGAGCATTAACAGCAGGAGATATTATTCAATCTCCTAATCACGTTTGTCTAACATCTAAAGGTATTCAAAAATTATTAGATCATCACAAAATTGATCATGTAAATGGTGCTGTGTATGCAAAGGAATTAACACAGCAACTTGCTCAGAAAACTATGATAGAGGCTTGGCAGCAAACTGCTGAGGATATGCCTGAAGATATAGATTGGGTGGAATTAGGGGAACGTATAGCTAATGAAGCTCCAGAAGGTGGAGTTGAACCGAATGAGCCAGAATTTATGGATCAACTTAATCAGGGGTTGCAGGAGTTAGACCCTACTTTAGTGCCAACTATTCAACATAGACCTATTGGTCCGGTAGCTCCAGAAAAAAGTACTGTAGAACAAGCAGCACAAGAAATTGGTTATCAGATGCCATTACCTCTAGAGGATGTAACTACCCCAAATCTAGGGCAAGATGGGGCAATTACTCATGATGATATTCCTAAGTCTTTTTCAGATAGGCTTGATACAGATGATCCAGAGATCATTGAATTTGCAAATACTGTAATAAATGGTTTAGATCGTGGTGATCCTCATGGTATTAATGAGGCACGAGAAGGTATTAAAGATTTAGAAAATGCTGGGGCAACTCCAGCACAAATATTTGATGCTTTAAAAGCAGGGTATGTTTCACATGAAGGTGGCGATCCAGATGAAGATTGGAACCTTTTTGATGATGCTAACGTTATGGATTGGCTTGTTGAGAATCAATTTGAGATTGAAGGATTAGAGTTAGCAGAACCTGATCCATCTCTACAACGTCCAACCGATCAAGAACCACTTAGTACAGGGCATAGTGAGGAAGCTGTACAGTTACCACTAGTTCCTCAAGAACCCACAACTCCTGAAGAAACAACTCCTGAAGAAACAACTGTTGAAGAACCAGATATTGAAGAACCAGAAACAGTAGCTACAAAGAAACCTTCCGGATTTGCTAAAAAGAAGGAAATGGTTATGGAAGCTTTGTTCGGAGAAGGATGGGAAGAAAATGAAGAAGCTCAAATGGTTTCGGAGCATTATGATGAAGACCCATCCTCATTAGCATCTGATTATAAAAAGGAAGTGCTTCAACCTTTTAAAGATAAAGGCAAAATTGCTGCTAAAGAAAGTAAAGCAAAGAAAGATGCTAGAAATAAAAGAGATCGACAAAGAAGATCAGAAGTTACAAAAGACAGAGAGGAGAATGCAAATATTCTACCGGTGGAAGCAAAAGAGATCGACAAAGAAGATCAGAAGTTACAAAAGACAGAGAGGAGAATGCAAATATTCTACCTATTGAAGCAAAAGATTTTGACACTCTTGCTTCTGAAGGTGATGAGGAGCGGATAGCTCCTGAACTAGCTACTCAACAGGCTATGGAGTTGGTAGCGCATTTGAAAAAATATAACTATAAAAATAATTACATGTCAGAGAAAACAAAACAGTCTTTAAAAGAAGGTTTATTAGCTGCTAGAAAACATGGTGCTGATTTTGATTTTATTCAAAGTGAAATGGATAGAGTGGGGAAGGATTTCGGGTCTCCAAAACATTTAAAGGAGATGCACGATAAATTTGTAACACAAGCTGAAATTTCCTCGAACCATAAAAAATTAGTTGAGGGTACCGATCAAGCTACTGGTGAAGCTCATGAAGAAGCCATTCATCATGGAGGGCATAATACGTTCACAGAATTCAATGAAGATGGAACTCCTAAACATGATATTCAGCTTGAGGGAGATGAATCTGGAAAGGCTAGAGATTATGATTCCCATGAACCTAAAGCTGTAGGTGGTGGACAAACAAAACGACATCCAGAAACAGGTGCAGCTTTAGGAGATCATCACATTTTACATACTCTAGACCCAATGCAAGAAAAAGCAGCCAATGAGTTGAAACAGGCTCAAGCTGATGTTCATGAGGCGCAAAAAGAATTTAGTGAATCTGAAGGTACTTATTTAGAAGAGGATGGTCAAGCAAAACTTGATGGAGCTACTGAACAATTGAAACAGGCTCAGAAAAAAGCAGCAGATTTAGGTATTCCTACAGATGCTATTGAAAATGCCGGTGAGGAACAAAAGAAAGGACCACCTAATCCTGAAGTAGCAGCAAGAAAATTTGCTGAGGGTTATGTTTGGAATGATGAAACACGACACTGGATAAAGAAGGACAATTTACAAGAATTAATTGCAAACCATGAAGTTAGTATGGGAAGTATTGTTTCTGGAATGCATGACTTTGGTCAAGAAGGAAGTCATTTTGCAGCAACTGAGGATGGTACACCGTCTTCCCAAAATTTTGTATATCATGGTTCAGGGAATCTAGTAGCAGTTGGTGACGGGCAAGCTCCAACTAATGGTGCAATGAGCCATTCAAAATTGGCAGGAGATGCCTTACAACATAAATTAACTGAGAGTGGTCATTTACCTACACATGAGAAAGGTATGCAGTTAGGAGCTTCTGGAAGTGGGATAACACCAATTGGAAGTTTTAAAATTGGTGAAGATAAAGAAGGAGAAACTCCAGAGCCACCACCACAAATTCCAACAGTAGCAACACAAAGCGTTAGCACTGACCGTGGACCTGTAAATAGAGTTAGACCTTCAACTAAGACTCAACAGATTACTCCTAAAAAACCATCTTCTTTCTTAGATCAATTTAGACAAAAATTAGGAGCTTGGATGTCTCCTAATACTTCAGATACGATAAAACGTTTACAAGAAGTGGCAGATACTTTATCTATGTCAGATTGGAATGACATGACTCCTGCTCAACAATCGGGTGTGAAAGATGCAACTTTATCATCTTCATCAGTACAAGCAACACCAAGTGGAACAATGAAGATTACCGTAAATGGTAAGGAAATGGAAATTCCACAAGGACAAGGAGTTAGAGTTGTTGATGGGAAGGTATTTACGAATCCAGAGTCAGCAGCACAAACTACTGAGCCAGCAGCCCAAGAAGGAGAAGAATTTTCTTCATCAGATTGGCATAATATGACTGCTGATGAACAAGCTGAGATGGTAACACAAAAACTTGAAGAGGGGTACGCACAGACTCCTGAAATGAAGGATGCTTTAAGACAGGCTTTAGGGGCTGCTAAGTCGAATGCAGGAACTATAAATGTTGGTGGGCAGAATTATAAAATACCTGAAGGTAGCTTTGATGTAACCGTAACAAATGGGGAGGCTAAGTTTACAAGAAAAAGTTTTGGTTCTCCTTCAGCTTTAGACACTTTTATTAAAGCTTATAGTCCACATGAGTCTTTGCAGGATAAAGAAGAGGTAGATGATCTTCTAGAATATTTACATGATTTTGAAGAACAGTTAGAGGAAGAAGAAAATTCTGTTAAGAAAGGTATAATGATCTAGAGGTATTTATATGTCTGATTTGAAAAAAGCACAAAAAGTTAGAAGCCCTTGGGCTGTAGCTCGTGCCATTGTAGACCAAAAAGACGGTGAGGTTAACCCTCTTTGGTCAGAACAGGTTGCTGCTACAGGGGGTGATGAAGATAAAAAGAGAAAATTGATGGGTAAGATCGTAGCAGGAATTGAAGAAAATCCGTATAATAAAAGTATGGATACACTTTTTAAAGGTACTGTTAATGGTAAAAAGTTTTCTTATGATGACGAAGGTCATCAAGAAGCTATTGACTATGCAACTGAACTAATGGAGCAAAAAGAGCCAGTGGATTTTGAATGGCCTGATGAAGAAGAAAAATCAATACAGAAGATAGGCTCTGCTGCAATGGGAGCCTTGGCTGGTTGGTGGCTAGGTGGTCAGATTCAAGATATTAATCGACAAACTGGTTCCCCTACTCCAGCACAACAAAGAGAATTTGAACGTCAGATACAACAGGCTATGCGTTCTAAAGGTAAAAAATTAACTAAAGAAAGTGCTATGGAAAAAATGCAGGCTTTCTTTCAGAATGACAATAATGACACTTATGTACGAAAAACACCGGTGACTAATGCAGTTCAGGCAGCCGAAGAGTCTCTATTAAAAAGATTATCTTTTCCACCATTTGCAGGAGCAGAATTTGATCCTACGTCACATCGTTGGGTAAAACCTGAAAATTATGCACGAACATATCATGCAAGAGGTGGTAAAAAGAGAATCAGAGGAACTGGTGCCGGTGTTGGTGAACGATCCGTAAGTGGTCACGGAAAGGGAAGAATTCGTGGTGAAGGAAAAGGACGCAAATTTAAAGGCGATACAGATTTAGCTGCAACACGCAGAAAGGAAGGATTTACACATGGCAAGACCAAAAAAGGTAGTAACTGAAAAGACAGAGGAAGTAGAAGAAGTAGTAGAAGAAAGAGAAGTTACAGGATATATTGTCCCAATTCTTTTCAAGAGAGAACCAATTGAAAAGGATATTCCTGTAGCAGATTTAATTTATGATCGTTGGTCTAACTCCATGAAGCTTCAGTGCTATGCCCCTAATAAGGAAGCCGAATTGGAAACAATAGTTGCTGGGGATATTAGTATGTTTACCCCTGCAGGAGAACTAACTATAGTTTCTAAGACAGAAAATCCTATTGCTTGGGTACAAAATCTGGTCAATTCTAGAGAGTTTTCTGGAAATCCTTTTATTGCTTTTGAGGCGCAAGCCTTGTATGAAATATAACGATTTTGTAAATAAACCAAAACAGACTGTTAGACAACAATCGACTCAATTTGTTCTGCAAAATGATGCTCTAGATGCTAAGTATAAATCTATAATAGATGATTTAAATTCTCAGCTAGGGCATTACAGGCGTATTGAGGCTGAACGAGATCAGGCTGTACATCGCTTGACAGTAGAAAAAGAAAAAGTTTTAGAACTTCAGAATTTAATTGATACTTTTTCTGATGAGACTTCCGTATTTAAAGCACAGCTTGCCTATCAAGAAGAGTTATTGCAAAAAATTCCAGATTTAGAAGAATCCTTAAGAAATTCTACTGGAGAATTAAGTTCTATTAAAAATGAACTAAATACTATAACTTCTACTGCTTATAAGCAGTCTAAAACTATCTCTGATTTAGGTTCTCAAGTTGATGCCTTATTAGCTGAAAATAAACAACTTACAGAACAATTCACTCAAGATAGAAATAATCTTATTTCGGCAGAAGAAGAAAGAAAACAGGTTTTAGAAAAGAATCAAGAATTAGAAATTTTTAGTGCAGAGATGAGTAAAATAAATAGAGGGCTACAAGAAGATAGAAGTACTTTTGCTGATGAAAAGAATTTTTGGGAGAAGGAAGCAAAAGAATCCAGAATTCAATTAGAGCAATCTATACAAATAGAAGGCAAACTTAGAAAGTGGGTTACAGATTTGGAAAGAGATGAATCTATTAATAAATCTATAAAGGGAAATTTGGATACTCAAGTGGGTAAATTAGAAACTACAATTAAAGATATGAGTGTAACTATTGAAGACTTAGTGAAAGAGATTAGCTATCTTTCAGCAGTCAACAGAGAATATAGAAAAGAAATCATGAAACCTAGATTTATGTCTCAGGGAGCAATTGCTAAGAGCGAGGGATTTGCAATACCGATAGGGAATGAAAATATAAGAACTCAGAATCTTGGTAATTCGGCTCCTAAACTATTAAAGTTTAAGCCATAGGAGGTCTAATATGTCTACTGCACCGTGGAGACAAGAAATTGAACTGTTACAGAATTATACAAAACACAAAACCTTCACATTTACAACTAGTAGTTCATCTGCTGAAGACGCTGTAACTCTAGCCGGTAATATGGAAGAGGGTAATAAGGTTAGCTTTATCGTGGAATCAGCAGATGCTTATATAGCTTTTGATGAAGATGCTACAACATCATCTATGTTAATACCTGAGAATGAAGGGTACTTTGATGATTCGATTTGGTTCGGAACTAAAATAAGCATTATTCGTGCTGCTGGTACAAACGCTAGAATTCGGGGAATCATTTGGGGGAGATAACTAAATGGCACCTGTAGTTGGATTAAATAGAATATCTCCGGGAAGTAGGTTAGTTGATAATGAGATTACGACTCCTGCTATAGAAGTTACAACAGCAACCATTACTGGTTCTATTGTTCTTGAAAAATCCGGTGAGAATAAATACACCATTACTTGGACTCAACCTAGTGGTGATGATAGAGCTTTAACAATTCCAGCTATGAGTGCAGATGATCAGTTTACCTTTAATGATGCCACTCAAACTCTAACTAATAAGGCTCTTACTGGTGTAACAGATTTAGACATGACTTCTGGGAATAAAACTATTCTCGACACCATTGGTTCTAATACTCTTACTATAGGTGCGAGTGGAACTACTGTTACCATAGCGGGAAATTTGACCGTTTCTGGTACTACAACAACTGTTAATACGACAACTCTAAATATAGCTGATTCTTTATATGTTCTAAATTCTGATGAGACAGGTACGCCTTCTCAGGACTCTGGATTTATTGTGGAGAGGGGAACTTCTACAAATGTAGGATTACTTTGGGATGAGTCCGCAGACGAATTTGTCTTTGTGAATTCGTCAGAAGATGGTACTACTGCTGGTAATGTAACTATTGCAAGTTATGCTAATTTACAGATTGCTAAAACTACTGGATCAAGTTTGGTACTTGATGGAGATAAATCTGTTACTCCGGGAGATGGGGGAGTTTTCCACATTGATACTCATACAATAACAGATAGTGCTACTTCTGGCTCAGGTACAGCAACCAAATATACACATGTTGTAATTGAGGCTCCAACTTTAGCGGCTACGAATTCTAGTGTTACAACAAGTGATGTTGCAACATTTTATATAAGTGGTGCTACTACTGCTGGAACCAATCAAACCTTGACCAGAAATTATGCTATGTGGGTAGACGCTGGAAACGTGAGATTTGATGGTTCCATCTACACAGGAACTATTCATGCTATGAATTCTTCTGGGCTATTACAGGTAACTAATCAAAGTAATATTGCAGGAGTTGGTACAATCACAAGTGGTACATGGCAAGGTACTGATGTAGGAGTTGCTCATGGTGGAACAGGCGTATCAACTTTAACAGATGGTGGAGTGCTTCTAGGCTCTGGGGCAGGGGCAATTACCGCTATGGCTGTCCTCGCTGACAGTGAGATGATAGTTGGAGACGGAAGCACTGACCCTGTAGCAGAAAGTGGAGCTACACTCAGGACTTCCATCGGTGTGGGTACTGGAGATAGCCCTCAATTTGCAGGAGCTACTTTAGCTTCTTCAAGTGCAGATGAACCTATACTTCATATTACAAATACACATACTGGTGCAACTTCTGGAAAATTAAGATTTAATAAAGATAGTGGTTCAGGTGATGACAATGATGTCATGGGTATTATTGAATTCTATGGTACTGATGCTGGTGAAGCCACACACGAGAGATTGGCTTATATTGATTCATATATTATAGATTCGGCTGCTGGTTCAGAGGCAGCAGGATTACGTTTTTATGTAGCTGAAAATGATGCTAATTTAACTGCTGGGTTACAAATACAAGGACAGGCAGACGATGATGCTGAAGTTGATGTGATTATTGCAGCAGGAGCAGCTTCTACTACGACTATTGCCGGTACTCTGACAATGGGTAGCACAGCAACACTTACTAACGCTGGTTTGGTTGCAGTTGCAAACCAAGCCAATATTACTGGAGTTGGAACAATTTCATCAGGAACGTGGGAAGGAACAACCGTAGCAGTAGATCAAGGTGGAACTGGTGCAACCACACTAACATCAAACGCAGTTTTAACAGGTAATGGTACATCTGCTATTCAGGCAGAATCAGATTTGCTCTTTTCAAGTAATAAATTAATACCCACAGCATCTGCTCATGATGCTGCCGGTACAACACTAACTCTGTCATCAGGTTCTACTACTGCCGGTACTTCAAATAACCAAGCCGGTGGTGCTCTAACTATTCAGGGTGGACAGGGTAAAGGTTCTGGTGCTGGTGGAGATATTATATTTCAGACTGCTAATGCTGGAGGTTCAGGAAGTTCACTAAATGCGCTTGCAACAGCTTTGACCATTAGTGATGATTTGTCAGCCACTTTCGCAGGAGCAGTGTCTGCCAATGCAGGAGTTACGGTAGACAATATAAACATTGATGGTACTGAAATAGATTTATCATCTGGTGATTTAACAATAGATGTCGCAGGAGATATTATCTTATCTGCTGCTGGTGGCGATGTCACCATAGACGATGGATCAACAACGATCTTCACCTTTGATGCAGCCAATGTGGACTTCACTATGGCAGATGATGCCGATACTGGTGACCTGTTCAAAGTGGCTGTGGGTGCAGCAGGGATCACGGCTCTGTCCACTACAGATGATGACGCAGGGCTTGCTCATATGACCATACGACCAGATGGGTATCTGATAGTACAGCAGGATGCCGTCACCCTAGACGCAACTCTGGACAATGTTAGTTTGGTAGCAAAAGATTTTGATAGCACTACTAATAGTGCTATAGCTATAGCTACTAAGGGTGCAGGTACAAAGCCAAGTATTTTCTTGGGAACTGGAAACAATAGCCACCATATGATGCTTTCCACTGGATCAAGACAACAGGCTTCAGTTTGGACAGGTGGTGGAATACCACCAGATGGCACCAACGCAACAATCATGGAAGCTATATCTACAACTGCTGCAATCTATAGGCACTGGTATGGTGGTCATTACTTTTATGGTGATGGACTTGATGCAGTTACAGCAGAAAATAACCTTACTGCACATGATGGCGGTGATCCTAATGAATTTGCTCCAACCTTGCTTGCAACAATTTCCCCTACAAATGGTAGTGCAGGTTCAATTACTGGGGCATTAGGTATTCTTGGTGGTATATTTGTGGGTGTAGCTGACCTAGGAGATTATGATACCTTCACTGGTGATCTTACGAAGCTAGTAGATGACGCATCTAATGGGGCTGGTGCAGCTACGCTTTATATTGGGAATACAAGTATCACAACATCATCCGATAGAAGAATCAAGAAGGACATTGTTGATACATCGGTCAATGCATTAGATACTCTTGATAAACTCAGGGTTGTTGATTTTATGTGGGACGATCCAACTGACATAGCCCCTAACAACAGAAACATGCGAGGTCAGTGGACAGGTATGATAGCGCAGGAAGCCGTAGATGTTGTGCCTTATATTATCAATGCTCCACGTACAGAAGATGGAGTTATTGATTATGACGATGAAACAACGTGGACAGTAGATTATCAACACTTGGTTCCGATGTTGGTTAAAGCTATACAAGAATTAAAACAAGAAATAGAGGAACTGAAGGGAGGTAATTAATGGCACTAACATACGCAACAACTGATCAATTTGGAAATAGCTACAGTGCTGCATATTTAAAGGTACTGACTATTGCATTGGCACAGAATGGCACTCGTGTTGTAGTAGGTGTTTACAAAGACGCTACTGCTAGAGCCAAGGGTGGCACACCAAAGGTTGTCGTTCTTCAGGAGACATTCACATGCAAGACTTCAGATAATGCAACATACTTTGCAGACTCTGTTCTTGATGATAATGGAGTAAGTCCTATGAAAAGAGCTTATGCTTGGCTGAAAACACAGAGCGAACCTATAGACCTGACATCGGCAAGTGATGCATAAATAAATTAAAGTGAGGTTTTAGAATGGATATCAATATTAGTGGAGATTTAGAGATACTGAACAATCAGATTGGACAATTAGTAGAAAAGTTGAACGGCATAAATAGTGAGAGAGAAGCTCTTATGGGTAGAATTCAACAATTAACTGGTGCAGCAATGTACCTTAGAGGAAAAAGTGAAACTGAAACTATTGAAACTTTTGAAAATACTGACGAAACCTTTGAACGGAGTGTGGAATATCCTGAAGAATCTACCGAATAATTGGTGGATGTTCTGGAGGTAAATAATGGCAACTGCTGCTGGTGCAGAATTTAATAAAATATTTAATTGGGATGGTGTAGGTACATCTAGTGGTGACTATACAGATGTAACCCTAGAAGCACAATCTCCAGCCGGAACTTCATTCACTCTTTTTGATAGTAGTGCCCATTATCTATATCTAGGTCATACATCTAAATTTGATATGGCAGTATTCGATATTGATACTGCCGGAGACTTAGGTGCTTTAACATGGCAATATCGTAAAAGTGATGATACATGGGTTACTTTTGTTCCAGCTTCTGGCAGATATGAAGTTGATGTAGATGATGATGAGGGTGGTCAATATGATTTTTCTAGAGATGGGGTAGAAATATTTCCCCCAAATATTCTAAGTGATTGGGCAACACTAACCATAAATTCTGCTAATCTTTATTGGGTCAGAGTTACTGCTGCTAGTGTAGCGACCTCACCTACAGTTAAACGAATACAGATGCGCCCTCATGCTGCTTACTGTACAACGAAAGATGTTTATGAATTAATGCAGCTAAAAAATATTTTGTCAGGAACAGATTTTACTTCTTCAACAGTTCCATCTCAATCAACTGTTGAGCAGTATATTATGGAAGCTCAAAGTTATATTGATATGTATACTCGTAAATCTTGGCGACCAACTTATGTTGCAAACGAATATCAATCATTCAATCTTAATGGATTTAAACTAGATAAACCAGACCCATATAAAATTTTAAGGTTGCAAATATGGAATGGTGCAAATTGGGATACAAAAACACAAGGTAGGAAACAAGACTTTTTCTTAGTGCCTGATACAGGCATGGTTCAATTCAGTAGATATTTTCTTCTTCCAGCACGTTTCACCTCATATAATGCGCCGGTCTGGAGGTGGGGTGGAGGAGAATTTACTATGCCTGTTAAGGTGACCTATTTGTCTGGACGAGATATCCAGACCGATGTCCGACAGGGTGGTGTTATTCAAGATATAGCTAAAAAATTAGCTGCTATGGAAATCATTCGTAGTGCTGATGCTGGAACCCTAACTGTATCTGGAGTGGATAGGATTAGTATGGAAAGTCGTTTAAATTCTTGGCAAGAAGAAGTAAATGATAATCTGGATCGCATGGGCGCATTTGAGGTATTTTAATGGCAAATGAACCAGTAGCTGTTTCCGATATTGTCACAGATTTAGATGGTCAATGGAATGCAAGTAATGTTACTAAACCTACCCTTATAACAGTAAATGCTGCAAACGAACCAATAAGATTTGATTTAAATGCTGGGGATCATTTGGTAGCTAGAACAGGAAGTTCAGCGTTTGAAGAAACACCAATAGGAAATTGGAAATATGGAAATAGAACCTATGGGGTGGAAATAGAATTATTTACTTTAGAAGATAGGCAGCGTTTATATAATCTTATGCAAGAAGTACGTAGAATAACTCATAACAGAATGCACAGTTTAACTAATTTTCAAAGACAACAATTTTTGAGCTTTACAGAAGAAACCGGAGAGCAAGTTAATATGTGGACAGGTAAGATTCAGTTACAGCTAGTGAATAACGCAGTTTTATTGGATACATGAGTATAATAAATAATAACTAGTCTTTTCTAGTTGGGAGTTAAATATGGCTGTATACAGAAGTGATCAAGCACAACTTACCTTTGCTGCTGAAGCTGCACAAGGCGCAGACCCTGAAATGATGGAAGGAACCGCTAGTGGGGCTGCTGCCAAGTTATCGGTTGCTCATAATGCTGGGTCTAGATCAATTACAATAGCTAGGGATTCTGGAACCTTTATTGTTGGTGACTTTATTCGGATTGGGTTTAATAACGCCTCTGAAAGTGATGCAGCAGCAGCGGTTTATAGGGAACATGAGGTGAGACGTATTGAAGCAATGGCTTCAGCCGGTGACAATGCAACAAATACCTTTACTCTGGATAGAGCGACATCTTTTTATTATGATGTTAATGATCATGTAAAAGAAGTTACTGCTGTAGGTGGGGAGACTACAGATAGTACCGGAAGAAATGAGCGATCTAAATACATCACTTTTATTCCCGGAGTTTATGAAACCATTGATACTCCTGATCCTGAAATGTCCTTTGAAGGAAGAAGATTTATATCAACCCAATCTAAAAGAAACTGGTCAGTTGCTTATCCCGGTCAACAGACACTTCAGGGGTCAGTTTCAGGAATAATACTCCTTAATGGTTTTCCTTTGCGTTTTCCTATTGGTAGTGTTGTTACTACTCCTCAAGCAGTAGGTGGTAATGCTGCACAATTATATGGAGAAGCTAAAAAGGGAGATATCTACATTAGAATTGATAATGGGAGTGGCTCTGCTGTATCAGCTATCAATACCGCTGCTACTGCCGGAGCTTCTTCTAACACAGCCGGTTTTATTTGTATAGATGATGGTTCTTCAACTAAATCAGAAGTTAGAAGAATTGTTAAAGCAGTAATTAATACTACTTACTATCAATTAAACTATCCTTTACAATTTGACCATGCTGATGATGCATCAGTAGATACATGTGATGCAGATGGTGGAGATTACTTTGACCATTCTATTATAGAAGAAGTTGATTTGGATACAGTTTCATGGCATGTTCATATGAAAGAGAGTAGTGAAACAGTTACTAAGAATTTTGATCGTAGATATGTAGGAGGAATGATAGGCAGTTCTACCATATCCGCTGAAGAAGGTGGAATGGTTACGATGTCTTGGGATAGCGTAAATTTCCTAAATATGGTTCATAATCAAGCTAATCAATTAACTGTTGGTACCTCTGCTCTTTATACTGGAGCAAGTGTCACTGCAAATATGCCTAGATTTGGCTTGATGCAAGCAATTGATTCTAATGATATAGGGCGTCCGGGTACAAATGATGGAACAGGCTATCCAAGTACCCAACCCTATTATTTCTCTCAGGGCACTATAAAGTTTTTTGGTACAGAATTTGCTAGAATACGTAGTTTCTCATTGTCTATAGCAAATGGAGAGGAGCCTCGTTATTATCTAGGGAGACAAGGAAATCGGGCAAGAGGACCGTATGAAATAAGGGAAGGACAAAGGGAGTATTCAATGTCTGCTACTGTTGTCTTGCCAGATGCGAATGCAACAGCAGCAGCAGCAATTACTGACACTGGTGTGTCTGATCAAGATAGTGCTTTAGAGTTATTCAGGCAGTTGTTACTTGAGGGAGATTATGGAGGTAGCATTAATAGAAGGGGGTTTACAGCAACTCTTAGATTTGATAGGGGTGCCAATGATTATATAATTATAGATATACCTACTGCTGCAACTGCTGGTGCGCCTGTTGAGGGAACCGCCAACACAAGTGCTATTAATAAACAGGGTATATTTATAAATACTGCCCAACATTCAATCACTGGTGACAATCCTTTTCAGATTGATTTGGATATGATTTTTAGAAGTCTAAAAATATCAATACGAGATACAGAACCGGTATATCCATAACTAAATAGGGGGTTTGTATGGCAAAGTCTAGTGGAGTAAAGAAAGAGTTTGATCTTTCAAAGTATCAATTATCGACATCTTCAAAAGCTGTAACAGTAGAGATACCTGAAACAGGGGATGAATTTGAAGTTAGTATCAAGCCAATGTCTTGGAGTAAAAGAAATCAATTGATTTCAAAGTGTTTGAATTGGGAGACCGGAGGAACTACATCATTTAATGGTGATTTGTATGTCCGTGAATGTCTAAAAGAAATGATTGTTGAGGCTCCTTGGGGAAGAACAACCGAAGCTTTTTTGGTAAGTATTGATACAAGATTAGGAACAGCTTTGGAAGCCTTGGTACCTAAAGCCTTTGACGAAGATGTAGAAGTTGATGTAGTAAAAAAAGAGTAATGGCTTTCATGCGAGGAGTTGGAGACACAAATCTTCAAGAATCTATTGTTTATTCTTATTGGCTTATAGTATTACAACTTCTAAAACATGGTATTGCATGGGAAGCCATTCAAAATTTCACAGAGTCAGAAATTAACATGATTTTAGGAGTTCAGGCAGCCATAGATCAGAAGCAACAGGATGAAGAAGCTAGGTCTATGGCACAAAGTAGTGGTAATTCTATGATGAATGCAATGGGGTAAATTATGGCAGCAGGAGTACGAATAACACCGATTGATGCTAATAGTGGTGGAGGAGGTGGAGGAGGTGGCTTCTCTGAGAGTAGAAAAAGTGCTGTTAGCGCAATCCAACCAGACAAATCAAATAAGGTTTTTAGCAACCCTCAAGGTTTTCAGAAGATAATGCAGGGTGCTATGGCTACTGGCATGGATAAGGCAAAGTCCATTAAAAAAATGGCAGGGAAAGGGGCAGGAATGGCAGGAATCTCCATGTCTCTTTCATCTATTTTGAGAATGTCCCAAGTATTTACTGGTACAATTGGTGCATTATTCCAAGTTCTTGGTGGTTTTATTGATGCTATTCTAGCCCCCTTTATGCCCTATATTATAGGATTTATTGGTAAGTTAGGAGAGCAGATTCCTAAAGTTCAGGCATTTGCACAAGGAATTCATGACTTTCTTGCATGGATAATACCTGTACTTTGGGGTTGGATTAAAGGAATGTTTGGACCAAGATTTTTTGCAGTAGTCGATGCTGTTAAGGGTTTTGGTAAAACTATTTGGGGGTTAGTTGAAAGATTCTGGAATTGGATAAGTAATGAGGGTGAATGGTGGTCTGGACCATTACATCCGATAAAAGGATTTTTTACTACAGTTTGGGAATATATTAAGGGTGTGTGGGACGTAGTTGTAGAAGTATGGGAGTATTTAGGAGGGGCGTGGACGACAGTATCAGCATGGTTTGAAACTCTATGGAAAGATTTGACAGATTGGTTCCCTACTTTGTGGACATCAATATCTGGTTGGTGGGAAACAACAGGTAGTCCACTTTTCGAGGAGATAAAGGGATTTGCTTCTGGTATAAAAGACGAAGTCTTGAAATTAGTAGACCCTATAGTAGATGTTATAAAACCCCTACTAGTATTAGCCTTTAAATTCCTTGTGTGGTGGGGAGGAGTAGTTTGGAAGGTACTAAAGGGAATGTTGGGTTGGTTATGGGATAATATTTATAAACCACTGTTAACGTGGATTAAAGATAATTTAGTGGACTTTCTAAAACCAAAACTGGAATGGTTGGCAGAGAAATTAAATGCTTTAGTGGCTTGGTTTGATTCTCCGGGAAGTGTTTTTCAAAAAATACAACTGAGTTTATTAACATTTTTTAAACAGATAATTGATGTTTTTGCTAAGTCTAGGTGGTTCGGTGGAATAGGAGAAGGTACATCTGAAAAGTTAGGTATAAAAATTGCAGCTATAGAAGATGCTATAGCACAAGCTCCACCAACAGGGTCAGCCCCTCCCATTAATCTAAGTGTAAACAATAGTATTAATGGTGGAACTGCTGATATCCAAACACAATATTCTCAAGGAAGACAAGGGCTTAATACTATGTTTAATAATGTAAGTTTTGAATCGCAGACAACAGCATTAAATGCTATAGTAGATGCAAAGGGGTAAAAAATGGACGCTCCGCTATCAGTACTACTTAGAGATGGAACTCATGCAGGGGCTACCAATCGGTTAGCCCTTAAGGTTGAACAATTATCCATTTCTTTACAAAAAACTCCGATTCAAATACCTATTCCTAGAGCAACTCCTCAACTACTTGATCTGGGTATTACCCGACCTTCGATTACTATATCTGGAATAGTTGACAATAAGGGAGGAGACCTTACGAATAATGATTCGGGTTTTCAAGATATGGAAAAAATGACTATTAGTGGTCAAACGTATTATGTTCCATATAAAAATTTTCTAGAATATAAGTTAGTTACTTGGGTTACTTCCCCTAGTGCTGAAATACAATTAGAAGTTGGTGATGCTACTACTCCAGATGGTGATGGACATACTGGAGGAGGAGTCTATAAAGTTGCTGTACAGCAGTTACAATTTAGTCAGACTCCGGGTACAGAGGATCGCTGGATTTATTCAATTCAGTTTGTTTCAAAACTACGTGAAGGGATAAGCTTCTAATATGACAGAACGTGCAATGCTATCCTATTATAGTACTGATAAAATTACTCAGTTAAACGGTGCTATTAATGATTCTGTAACAAGCATTACTCTAGACTCCTCTGAGGGGATACGTGTAGGACAGGTTCTGCTTTTTGATGATGGTAGTAACAGTGAGCAAGTAACTGTATCGAGTATTACTTCAGCTACAGTTATAGTAGTTACAAGAAATGCTAGTCCTCAAGCACATGATGACGATGCAGCAGTTTCTCATGCTCCTGTTTGGAATAATGTTTATGTTAGAGGTAGTTCATCTATATCTGCTATTATTTCATTGGAAATTATTGATGTAGAACGTGTTCCAACCGTAGCTAATATTGTTTTAGATAATCAAAGTGCTGATCCCTACGCAGCCACGGCAGCTTTAGCTAAAGGTAATGTCACTGATTTATTTGATAATTTTCTTCCTGTACGAATAATAGACCCTGAGTCAGGATTTATTTTATTTAATGGCTTAGTCTATGATGCCGATGAAAAGCATGAGGGAAATTTTGGAATGACTTTACATCTTGAGTGTAAAGATGCTTTAGAAGAAGTGCGTAATGCCCCTACTGACGGAGCACCCGGTATTCAGATTAACACATCAGTTGCTATTGGTACTTCACTAAGTAATACTACGGCAGCAGGAGTACTTTTATTTGGTAGAAAACTTTTCTCAAACGCAATTTCCTCCAGAGGGGGAGTCATTCGATCCCTACTAAATATTTTTTCCGATAATGTTGTTTCTCATGGTACAGCAGATTCTATATCTGGAACATTTGCTGAAGCTGTGGATGACAGTGAAACTGCGATAGATGTAACATCAGCAGCTAATCTTTGTGTTGGAAATGTTATTTATAGTAGTACTGAGGATATGCTTATTACAGGAATTTCTAGTAATACTTTAACAGTTACGAGAGAAGTAAATAGTACTAGTGCTATTGAACATGATAACGGAGCTAGTTATTCTGTTAGAGATTCTCGATATACAGAATCAGTAAAGAAATTTAATAGAGCTTCAGGAGTTTTTGAATTAGATACTCAAAATCAAAAGTCTGCTTTATCTCATATAGCTGATATGTCTGCTATTGAACCTCAACAATCTACTGCTCTAAATGCAGCAGGAGAGAAGTTTTATGGTTATTCATATTATCTAGAACCTAATTTTACAAGTTCTTTAACTAGTCATAAACCTAGTGGTCAGTTCTTTAATTATTTTCCACGCTCTACAAGACCTTCAACTACACCATTAACTTATGGGCTTAGGGTTGAACAACCCTCCTCTGGAGGTTTTACTCCAACAGGTCAATTATTACCTATGATATCCTCTGATTTTGACAGGGCTAAAAATGAACTTTTTACTGATGCTATCATTAAGTATTCTGCAACTAGAGTAGATGATAAAGGAGCGCAAGTAACTAATGAATATAATCTACCTTTTGAGATATTAACTGTAAAGGCAGTTGCAAATGCTGGAAGTTTTATTTGGCAGGGCAGAACTTTACATGGTGGAACAGATAGGACATTACTCGATCCGACTGCTAATACAACATATAATCCTGAGATTTTACAGGCTAAAGTTCTCCAAACAAATTTAAATATGGCTGGTGGGTGTGACGCTTCTGAGACTAAATTAATTTTTGATAATGGTGCCGGAATGGGTGTGGGTACTTACATTCAACTTGATAATGAAATCATGCAAGTAGATGCTACGAACCCTGATGGTGATAATGCTAATGAGATGACAGTAGATAGAGCAGAACTTGGAACATCTGGAGCAGAGCATGATGACAATGCAGATACTTATCATTGGATAGATATTGCTACTATGCAATACATTAATAAAACCTCAGCTGTTTCTGATGGGTCTCCAGCTTATGTTTTAATCTCAGCACCAGAAAATTCTTTTAATGTGCATCAAGGTCATGGTGGTGTTGGGTCTTTAAATACAAGTACTAAAGCATATTTTGCTGAGGATGAGGTGTTGAGAGGGAAAACAAATCCCACTTCGACATTTACAATTAAAAGTAGACCTAGAAATAAATTTGGAACACGCAAAATTCTTAGAATAACTGCTGGATCAAACGCTTCAGATTCGGATAGTTTGAGAGAAACTATAGCCTCATCATTGATCAGAGCTACAAATGACATTGTTAGAGGAACTGTTACTACTTACGAAAAACCATTTTTCCATATTGATAATAATGTAGGAGCAGTAGCATCTTCTGGTGGAGTGGATACTATAACCACTTCAAATGATACTATTAATTCTACAAGTGCAGCCCTTATTCTAAGTAACTATGGTTTTAGAACAGGGATGTTAGTTAATGAATTAACGGCTGCTGGTGGAACTCCAACAGGTACGTATGGTTATGCTGTAAATGCCGGAACAACTCAACTACAGGTTTCAAATTGGTTTGATGGTGGTTCTATTTCTGCATCGAGTGAACTACGATACTATATTCCAGTTAGGGCTGGGGATTTAATTTACCTAAAAAATAATCTGTCAAATATTGCTGGAAACTATGATGTTGTAAAAGTTCATTATGCAGAACAGAATGGGGTTAGTCAGACAACTTATGAGGTAGTAAGTAGTGGTAGTGATAAAGGTGGAGGAGCTAAAGTTCCAGCACTAAGTGCAACATCTGATGCTGCTACTACCACAGTTAATATTGCAAATAAAGCTTCTGGACCAATATCAGCAGCGTTTGGGGCTATGCGAATATCTACAAATACTGATGGGTCTCCGGGTTTATTATTTACTTCTACTTCAGCTACTCAAGTAGCTTGGACAGGTGGTTCTTTAGTTGCTGGGACTACTTCTACCGGAATTTCTCCTAATAATACTGGTGCCACTATGATTACAGCCGGTAATGGGAATACAGGACAAGCAACTGACGGTACTGCTGCTTTGATAGCAACTGCTGTAGATTACTTTATTTATTGGGATATGGGGGATACAGTAGCTGCAAGCACTGAGCTTAAAACAATTAGAGCAGCAGCCTATAGTAATGTGGCTACACAAGATACGGTACTTATTGCCCTTGTTAGAAATAATACTAGTCAAGGTGACTGTGACATTACTGTATTTCCAGATCAGTCCTCAATTGCTACAAA
>Ga0209756_1001554_pt1 | contig 21055 bp, 8 predicted proteins | sample ETNvirenome_6_85_FD_184071 | JGI IMG/M metagenome (GOLD analysis project Ga0209756, IMG submission 184071) | Marine viral communities from the Pacific Ocean - ETNP_6_85 (SPAdes) (version 3) | ecosystem: Environmental > Aquatic > Marine > Oceanic | place: Pacific Ocean | collected 2013-06-19 | reverse complement strand
AAGTATCGAGGTCATAAGCTGGTGTTATCTAAGAAGGTTACTGAACAGGGAAGAGCTAATGATAGCCTCCTGCTTCAGGCCCGAGATGGTAAGAGACTCCATGTAGATTCTGGTCCGGCTGAGCTTCATATGGATCGCATTACGATGAGAGATGAAAATCACAATTCTATTGCGATAAGAACCGGAGGGAAGCAACCTGATTCTATTCTTGTTCATAGTGAGAGAGACCAAGAACAGGTGTCAATAAATGGCGCTCAGCATTCTATTATCATGAAGGGTGCCGGGGATCAAATTAGAGATAATAAGGGTACAGGTAATATTGAGGATAATGCATATCAAGGATCTCATAATATTCTTGCAGAAAAAGACATTTCTAGAATTTGTGTTAAGGGGGATATAACCCACGAAGCTCAACTTGGCAGCATAAATCTTACGGCGACCCAGGGAATTGTCATTACGTGCGGAGCTTCCCAAATTACTATAACTCCGGCATCTATAGATATAACATCCCCAATCATCACTGTAAATGGTATGATGACGCTAGCCCCAGTAGAAAATATAACTGGCGAATCGCTTTTGAATGCACACCAGCATATGGACGGCTTTATCCCAGGATTCACGACTTCTCTACCACAGAATTAAAGGAAATATATAATATTATGGCAGACTATATTGAAGACGTTAAAGATTGTTTTAATAAACTAGAATTATCAACGTCAGCGTGCTTGGACGCTTTAACTGAATTATATTCCGCGCTTAAATTGGCGGATGTTACGCATCGAGCGGATTATGTTGACAAAGACACAACCGCTGTAAAAATTTATCAAGTGTCCTCTTCAGAAAAGGTGTTTACATCGTCTCAACTCTCTAAGGCAATTACCAAGATTAACACTGCTGGGACTGCGAGGACGGCTGCCTTTGAGAGAGTGAAAGAATTTAGAAAGAAGTATAAAGATAATTATGCGATAGATTTTAAATCGTCTGCTCCTCCTAAGCTCCCTGAGCAGTTTATATGTATCCAAGATAAGGAGCAGTAACTTAATGTTTTCAGAAAATACACTAAATCTTTTGCCCACCAAGGCGTTAGCCTCTTTATCTAACGGTAAGACTGCGGAGGCTATGAATAAATCTTCGGAGTTATCCGCTAAGAAAGCGCGAGCCCAAAAGCTAGATGGGTATGATGAAGTACCCACAACTAACCAGGGACGCACAACTGTTGAGCTTAAGAATGTTAAACACGCACAAGAAGCTAATTCTGAGCAAACCACTGGTGCTACTTCTGCGGGGAAGCTTGCCGGTGTTTTAGCACAGGGGGGCATGCCTGTTTTCGCCGCTGGATCTTTAGCAAAAGGGACCAAAAGTGGCCCGGCGGATATTGAAGCCATGAATGTCGAGCTTGGGGACGAGGCAGCTAAGACTGCTGATGCGGAGTGGACGAGTGAAACTTTAGATTATCAAAAACAAGCAATTCAGATAGACATAGCAAATAAGCGCCAAGAGCTTGATGAAGTGCGACAGGACTTAGATCAGATAAACAATATCATAGAAAGGCGTGGTCTACCTACAGATGACCCTAGGGCTCTTCCTGACCCGGTTCTCCTGGTTGGGGATATTGAGACTGCGTTAACTAATATAATTGATGGGTATGCGATATCGGGCATACCTGGTGTCGGTATCCCTTTAGACCCTTCTGCACTAGAAATATTGCGGGATGGATTAACTTCTCAGATGGATAAAGACATAACTCAATTTGAGAAGTTTGTTACGGATAGAATTATTATTCCATACTCTGAGAATGAGGCTGCTATGGATATAATTGTAGCTCAGATTAAAGGGGTTCAGGTTACTCCCTCGGAAGACATATTCCGTACTATTTTTGCGCCGCCTGTGTCCTATGCTGGAAAATTTATTTTATCGCAGGATGGTCTATACTACGATTCTAGAACTGGCTCGATTCCTACTATCGTGTCTCAGAAGATAGATGCGGCCTCGTGGCAGTTGCGCTATGCATCCAATAAGGGGGGGAAGGGAGAACTATACGCACCAAATCAAGTTAGTCGTTTAGCTAATACAATTTTTGATGATGAGTACCAGAATGAAAGCGGGGATGTTTTAAAGTTTTATGAATTTGATGACGTTCTTAGAGCATTATTAAATGATAGAAATTTACAGATAATGGATGCGTCAGCTAAAATTGATGATCTTGTGGCTTCCGGCTACTCTGAAGATTCTGCGCTAATACAAAATTACAAGGAAAGTTACGGTGCTATAGCATACGCTTATGACAGCAAGATTAAGAAACGTAAAAAACAGCTTCAAGTAGCGGCTTTGTTTGGGCCCTATGGGATAACTGATACGAAAAGTATTATAGGAGAAGGAGTGTTTTATCGGGAGCTGGACAAACCTGGGAAAGTTATTCCCCCTGAGGTCTGTAGAGTAACCTCTCCTGCGGTTCCTCCTCCCAGTTCCCCAAGCTCGATTGAATATATTGATCGTATCCCGGTGAATGATTTTACGTATTTAAAGGATATTTCTCTTGTCCCGTCTATACAGATGCAAAAGTCCGCAATGCTCCATTCATCTGATTTAGATGATACGACATTACCTTTTAAGCCCGCATCTGCCAAATTTATTACATCGGGAGTGCCTCAGAACGTGGATGGTATCCCGGAGATGTCTGTTCCGGATTATGGTATAACGGATTGGATTACTACATCTGGAGATACTGATCTAACTGGCACAGCACCTTATCTTAGAACTCTTGAGAGTTCTATCGTTAAACCAGGTTTGGTAGCCTGTTATAACTTCTTAGAGCCTTCTGCGGTCGTCAGCCCCAGCTCCGATGTATACGGTGTTAAAAACTATAGTGAAACAGGCGCTGCTTTGGATGCTAAGTTAGTAGGGGCTCACGCGTCTGCTATTTTTGTTTCTGGAGTAACTATTCCATATCTCACTGGATCTCTCTATGATGCGACATCCAAATATGGATTGAAATATGCAGCTATTCCCAAGGGCTCCTATGTTAGACTTCCCAATAATTTTAGGAACAACAAGCCATACCCTCCTTCGCAGCCATTGGATAATCTAATGTATAATGAGAATGGATGGTCTTTTGATTTTTGGGCGCATGTTCCGGATGTATCTTCATCGCTAACTTACGATCATCGATATAAGTTGATTGCTGCCAATGAAAATTGTGGATCGGGGTTTTATGGTGGTATGTACCATGGAGGCAATCCCCGTACAACTGCGCAATTAAGTGGTATTATTCAGGGGCAACGGGATCGAAGAACGCTCGGGATGGTTATTGGTTTTCGGGATAAGGGATACCCAGGTACCGATGGGGCTAGTGGTTTAGAGTTTGTTATTTTGCCAACGGTATCACAAAATAGCGAGAGGTGGGGTAAGAGTATTTGCATTGCGGAAAGCGTAAGTGGTGACGGTGGTGGTCCTACGTGCCGTACTGAATTGGGGGTTAAAATTCCGATTACAACTACAACGGTTTCGGGATACACTATTGGGAGTTGTAGTGCTGCATTTACTCACTATGCTATAGCTTGCGATTTATCTTCTGATACGATAACGGTCTATGTAAATGGGCAATTTATTGCGTCTGCCTTAGCAAGCACGTCTTTTCAGAGATATCCTGGAAGACCAATTAATATACCTACCGCCGCAACTAAAGGTCATTTTCATGATAACACCGGGAAGAATGGAGAACGCTTGTATACTGGGGCATTTCCCTCTATTCCTATTTTTACACCTTGGATTCTTGGTGGAGGCTTTACGGACGGTATTGCCCATGAGGTCCCCCCTATCTTTAAGACCGAGACATTCCCAGGCTTCTTGGGGGTTAATACTAATGACGATTATTTCAGGGTAGCCATGGCCCCACTTCCTGGGGGTCCTGTAGGACAACATACTAGGCTCGACCCTCCGGCGGATGATGCAGTCCCTGGCCTGGGTGGATATACCGCTACGGGTGCTACTCTTAAAATTCCTCGCAGTGGCTTAGATGGGTACTTAGGAAGTTTCAAGATATATAATGTAGGTTTAACAAGTAATGCCGTTCAAGTGAATTACAAAGCTCAGAAACCTTTCTTTACCGGAATTCAGGTTAATGCGGCAGGAGAGCCCAGGATACTATAATGGCTAGTTATGGAGATTTACAATTTGCTACACGCAAAAACCAAAAGGTTATTAGGGGTGTGCAATGGCCTGTTAAGCAGGAAAACACTGGTGGCATGTTCTCGTGTGCTTATAACCAAGAAGCTGTTAAAGACGGTCTTGTACAATTAATATTAACTCAAAAGGGGGAACGCCCTATGCGACCTGGTTATGGAACCAATCTGCGTGCCGCACCTTTTGAGCCAATGGACGGTATAACAATTGGCGCTTTGGAAAAAAGTATTTTGACAGCTATTGAAAAGTATGAGCCAAGAGTGACGATTATTGATTTTAAACTTATCCCCAATGAGGAAACTTCAGAACTCGACTTATCTTTAGTATTTTCGCTTAAGAATAATGTCCTCACCACAGAGAGTATTTTTTTGACTGTGGGCGCAACAAAAAATATATTAATAAAATAAATGGCACACATAAGCAAAGGTCCAGAGGCAGTACCAGGTAGTAATCCTCAGTTTGAGGCTATCTATAATCCAAGTGGATTTACTGGTCAGGTTACTTCTGATTTCATGCGCTTGGGTGGTATCCCCGAGGCTCTAAGAAAAGACCTAATTGATTTTTCCACTTCAGATTTTGATGATTTTAAAACAAGCTTTTCTAATTATTTAAAAGCAGTCTATCCTGATAATTATAATAATTTTATAGAATCTGATTTAGGGATTATGTTGGTAGAGTTAGTTGCATATCTCGGGGGGGTCCTTTCTTATAAGGCCGATGCTATTGCTCAGGAGAATTATTTGGCTACGGCCAAAACCTCCGAAAGTGTTACTAAATTATTAGAACTTATTGGAGTTTCCTTGAGAGGCCCCGTATCGGCTAAGGCTAATGCCGTTGCTACTGTAACAGACGCCTCACGGGCTATTGCCACAGGGCAGCAGATAACAATTGATGCGGGAAATAGAGTTATACAAGGTGTCAGTACCAGGGACAATCTACCTCTAACATATACTTTGTATTCCGTGGAAAGTAATGGTAATATCAATATGCAAGAAGATTCCATGGTATTGACGTTTGAAGATTCAAAGCCTACCGGGAATCCGGCACCTGCTGATTATGACGGATCTACGTTTGAAAATCTTGTATTACTAGAAGGCAGCTTTCAAACCCAGACAGGTACTTTTTCTCATATAGATCCCGCTGAGGAAATTTCTATTACTCTGCCATCGGTAATTGAAGGAAGTGTTGTAGTTTCAGCGGGGGATGGTTTTTATACTGAAATTGATAATATATGGTTTGCATCTGCCGAGGCTTTTGTTTTTGAGAAAATCTATAATGAGGATTTTTCTTGTAGGCTTAAGTTTGGACGCGGCGCGGTAGGGAAGACACCCACACCAAACCAAGACTATGTAATAATGTTCCGGACGGGGGGTGGCTTGAGAGGGAACGTTACCTCTGGGAAATTAAGTAAGGCTTCTACTGGAGTGAGAAGCGTATCTCCTACGGATGTAACTCTGGATGTTACAAACCCTCGGGCTGGAACTGGAGGGGTAGACGCGCAGTCTATTGAAGAGGCACGGAGATTTGGTCCGATGTGGTTTGCTACCCAATATCGTGCCGTAACCGGTCATGACTATACTACATTTGCACATAAATTTATAAGCACTGCTGGGAAAACTGGAAAGGCTCTTGCTACGTTGCGTGATAATGGAAGTGCAGGAAATATGATTGATATTTATGTCCTGCAACAAGCCACAGCGGATCATTTGGAAAGAGCGTCTTTTGAATTTAAAAAGGAACTTTTAGAATATTTGAATAAGTATAGAATGCTTACGGATGAAATAACCGTTGTTGATGGCATTGTGAGAACCTTAGATATGAAATGCACTTTGTATGTGGATAAAGTTCAAAAATTGAGTGCGGATAATATTAAGCAAAGGGTAGCCAACAATATTTATTCATTTTTTTCTACTAATCTCATGGATTTTGGAATGCCATTGAATCTTTCTAAATTACAAAATTTCTTGCTCAAGGATGCGGGTGTAAGATTTTTAAGTATTGATAATTACGAGAATGATATCTACGTGGATTTTAATGAAATTTTGCAACTGAATAATGTTGATTTGACTATAAAATTTGTTTAATGGCTTTTTCCTCTACAACAAAATACAATTACATTGACGTAGTTAATAAGTTTGTTCCGGAATTTTACCGGTCAGTAGATTATTACCAATTTGGGTCAGAGGAGGATATCAGTCTAGATTTTGCGGGAAGAATTATAAAAGCTGCGGTGCAGAATGACCTGTTTTTTGATGTCAGTACTTTAGACAAATCATCAGTGGCTTTGTTTTTTGATCCCGCTAATAAAAAAACTATAATTAGCCCCAATACTTTTGCTGGCAAAATTTTAGCGCCCTATGGTTTAACTTTCGAGTCTTTTAGCAGTATATCAGATTTATATACTTTTGTATCGGCCACATTCCTCCCAGATGCTGAACTAAACAACCCTTCTGGATTTTTTGCTATCATGTCGGGAATTAGTGGAGGGAAGTCATCGGCCCCAGACACGCCCACGTATCCTTATAGCAGCCTTCTGCTGACTCATGAATATTTGATAGAAACACTGGGGATGTTTTATTTCATGAACACTTCTGCTTTATCCTCTACCCAAGCTTCTGCATATGCATCTTCCCTATTAACAGAAGCTTTAGTAGGGGGCCTCAACAGTGGACAAGTCGCTACAGATGGGGATGCTATTGGTCTATTGTTTAAATATTTTTGGCACAATAGGGAGGAGAGTACTTTCTATAAAGGTTTTATACCCACGGCGTTTGCTAGCGGGTCTGCTTCTATATCTGCCAATACGTATGCTTCTGGGACCCAGTTGTTGAATTCTGTGTTGCTTCATCTTAATACATGGACGGACGCGCGTCTTAAAAATCATGAATTCTTAACGGGGTCTTTGGAAACTGTTATCGGGGATTGGGTAAATACTGCTTCTATGGGGCCTTACCCTAGTGTTATGAGGGATGCAGGATCTTTCCAACGATTCCTAAAAGCTATTAGTTTGGGTGTTGCGGATATTAATCTTATTCTAGAAGAAATTAGCGACTTGCTCAGTATAGATGAGTGCCCGGAAAGATTCCTGGAACTTCTTGCAAACAATATTGGATGGCGATATCTCACGGGGGATTACGATAAATGGCGTGCGCAACTTGCGAATGCGGTAATGGTATACAAAACTAAAGGAAGCATTGTGGGTCTAGACGCAGTTCTAAAGTTAGTTTTCCCGGACGGCCTATTTTCTATAAATGATATTTCTGAGACATGGGAATGTTATCTTCCGAATTTATTATACTACCTTATCAAAACTGAATCTTACATTGCTAAAGATGGTTTGGAGTTTCAACCTCTTTTCAGCAGCACGTTTAAGGACGTGGCCCCCGGTATTAAATTCAACCAAGTTGGTCCGACATACGCAGATGCTAAAGATAGAAATTACAGATTTCTCGTAGATGCTATTCTACAATACGTTCACAATAAATATAAGGTAATTAAACTTAGAGGTCGGGATTTTCGTCAACTGCCTATGTGGACGTGTCTCTCAGGGACTGGCTTTTATCACAGAAATCATCCGAATGACCCGAAAGCTATCACGACTGCCAGTCTCAGTGCTGTAGGTGTTCCTTCTATGAAACCTCTCACAGTTATGGTTCCTCCTTGGGAAAAATATGGATTTTATAGAGAATCATTTCTTACGGATAAAGAAGTTGATGAGATATGTAAAATCTTGTCTGGGACAAGAGAGAGTTTTGGATTTGAGATTAATGCCTCCTACGTGGGGTCATTCAAGACCTTAGTAAATACCGCAATAAAGAGCGTCTTCTCCTTAACGGGACCCCCAACGTGGTCCGTCAATGATAAGTTCCTCTTCTTTACCAGTGCTCATGAGCTGCCCCCCAATTATGCAAAGTATGTTAAGTTTGGTAACACAGATGAAGTGGCAGATTTTGATCTATGGAATACTAAATCATCCCATGTATTTTCGGTCCTCGCCGCTTCTTCCTTTGATTATACTGTAGATGGTTATGATACATTTAGAAACAAAGCTGCTTTAGAAGTTTATCGAGATGTATTGCGAGAGTTTATTCCGTTACATGTTGTTGCTAGAATAGTTTTATATTTGGATTTAGAAGATACTCATTGCGCGATATCCAACTTATGTGTAATTGCAGAGGAATGTATAGATGATTATAATACTGGATATCTGAATTCTAAGAGAGCCAATTTTTGGGCAGGCGCAAGCGGTACTGGGGATTTGAGTCCTATTTATGTTAACGGTGATGGGAGAGTTTTGCCCGTTTATGTTAGTTCGGTTACATCTTTATTTTGGAATGCTAGCGCGTCAGATTTAGATAGAAATACGTCTAGGCGTAGAGATTATAGATATGCGTTGCCGTGTTACCCTCTTGGTCGGGAGGGCACTGCGATGCCCGTCGCGTTAAATCATTTTCGAATTGTTCCGGGGTGTGATGCGACTGCTGTGACGGCTAACGGGTATTTAAATACTTCTGAATATATTATAAAAGGTTTTGATTACGCACGTCAGAGATACTTGGATATGTCTTCCTCTGTATGGGGTCTTAGCGGCTTTTGGATATCAGGGAATGATTGTGCTGTTAGCGGGGACTCAGGTGAGTTTGACCTGTCTAACACCTACCCGATGCGGGTGGTCCCAGACGATGTGCAAGATTGTAGTTCCGTGCCGCGCAGGCGCGGTGACTTGAAAACTATTATGAAGGTTATGACTCGTGCAAAGATTCGTGAAGCCCCTGATTCTAGTAGTTTATTGTTTAGTGATGCAGATTATAAAAAGTATTCTTTTGGTAAATCGGTTCATCAGGGGTATGATATTTACAATGATGAATTTAGCGGGGTTCTGAAAAACACGGTTTCGCCAGGTGTTCCTTTTTATGGCGGTCATAATTTTATATCTTATGCTTTTGGTCCTACTTTTTGGAACAGTGATTTTCGTTATAAAGGAAAGATAACACAAAATGCTTTGGCCCCCGGAGATATTCTGCCGGGGCAGACGAGTCCTAATTACGGGTATCTGGCTGAATGGCGCTACATTGTAGGTGCTCAAAATGCGGGCGGGCAGAAGTATTTAAATTATGGGGGGAGTGCTATTACATTAAATAGTAAAACTTATTTTTCCGATGCCCCTGATGCTTCGTCTCTGTCCGCTCTGTCAGGTGTTATAAGCACTGTTGATGAGGCAAATAAGTCTATAAAAAAGACTAATGAAATTTTATCAGGGCTTGAGATTAGACAACTTGACTCGGGGAGTAAAGCCTTTATTGTTGCCAATGAAAAGTCTGGATTTTCTGAGTATAATTCTATAACTGCCTATTCTCTCGGAATATATGGAGAGGGGCTTGAGGTGGCTATACCGTTTAAACCCTCTTTGATAGGCGAGATCACTTACAATAAATTGCGGCCTCAATCTAAATTTAGGGCTGATTTTATTTTACGAACTGCTACCAATACTTTCGATCAAGAATTAGAGGTTGAATTATTTATTACCCCCTCATCCTCAGATGCAATGACCTGGGCATATGATTGGTATGACAATAGGTGGCGTGTATATGATGATTCAAAAGCTAGTTTATTTAAAAATAAATTGTGCGCAGATGCTGGTCTAGAATGTCCTAATGTTTGTTCGGTTGATTTTAATACATTAGAGGATTCGACCGATAAATATGTTCCGTGTAGCGGAGCTATCTTTGAGGGGGATGTTCACACATCTGCTACTGAGTATGTTTTAAAAGTTAAAGGCGCGACTCCGAGCCGCGTATCAGGTGGTATCGTAGAGGACGGTATTAATCTTTATGAAATTTCTATAGTCGATACAGGCTTAAACAACATGATGCGACATTTCACTAGTCCAGAGATTTATGAGATTTATAAGTTCTGGGATGGTTTAGTAAGTGGGTCTTTATCTCGTAATGCAACTTACTCAGCGCCCTATTTTGAAACACTTGGGGGGAGCAGAGCTGAGTATGTGGAACTGTTAGGTGGGGCTACGTATTCCTCATCTTCTATAATTGATAGTGTTACCGTGATGGAATTTTCTGTGAGTAATTGACATGAGGGGAAGTGTAGAAGTATACCAGGGATTTTGCAGAGGAGACTCAATTGAGTTTTCAGATACCCCTATACATGTAGATAATAATTTGATTGTTGAAGGGGCCAAAGAACATATAGTGGACATGTTAACCTGGATTCCTTCCCCCTCCTCAATTTTATCTAGCGTGTCTTCTCTGTACGATGTTTCTAATTTTATTGTTCATGGGACTTCAGTGTCACCAAACAAATCTGCTTTTTTGAGATGTCAGGCACTTGCTGCTGTATCAGGGTATCAAGTTACGGGTAGTCCTGGAGTAGGTTTTGTGGATTTGGATCCTTCTGATGGAACGGCTTGGTCTTATCTTCCTGATTTTCCAAATTTCTCATTTTCTAGTATTAATGGGGGGGTCTCAGGCTCAAAGTATCCTAACAGCGTTATTCAAAATCCAACATTTTCTAGCGTTACCAATGTTTTATCTAACTCTAAATTTAGAGACTATAGTATTGATGATAGTTTGACTGGAGTCCATTTAAATATTGTTCTTGGATTGTATGAGTTGTCTCAGTGGGACATTAGAAGTACTCTGCGGTATGTGAATAAATTAACTGAGTATAGTGCGACCCCCCGCTATGGCTCTTTAGCTCGGCATGATATTAAGGATGTCTCTACTGTTTCAAGCATTGTATCCGCTGGGTATGCGGAACCAGACGATGGGGTCCTTTACGTTAGATCCTTCTCGCCCAGCGACGAGGGAACTACGTCAGGAGCGGTTAACCTTTCCCAGCAGTTTGTTCCTTACGTGTCGGGCAGGAGTCCACAAGTCCGCTACGATGAATCTTTAGGTTCATTGGCAGAGATTTCTGCAAAATATCATTCTATTTCAGGAGGTGCGGATGCTTGTATTTTAGTTTACTTACAAGACAAGACTACGGGTGAGAGGTATGATTTTTCTGGGGATCGGCATGAGTGGAACTTTACTGGGTTTCCTCTAGTATTTGATGCGAGTAAGGATACTTCCTCGTGCATATCGTTCTTTGTTAATATTACAAATACACGAATGTCTCATAAGCTGGAACTAACGTATCAATTCGCTTCACATGACAATAGTGACATCCTTGAATGTTATTTTTGGGATGCCGGTGTTTCCTTTATGGATGGGTGGTTGTATGGTAACTTAGCACCTAACGACTCCATGTTCCGGGTTGTTGGTGGAGATTACACAGACCCGGGTGTGTTCATGACAACCAGTGGATCTGGGGGTACAAAAGGAAGTGCGCTTCCACTTAGTAGCGTTAGCTATTTGTCTCAAGTGTTTTCTATGAGTCCTCTTAAGAAATATGGAGGATTTATTTTCGGAGGGCTTATGGGGGGAGCCACGGCTATCGATCACTATTTAGATGTTGGTGTACTTAAGAAGTCTACTTCCCAATCTAAGAAGATTGGCAAATATAATTATTTAACGTATGCATCTGCTTCTGATTTAATCGAAAGTAATTTGGGAGCGTCCGTAGCCGCGAGCCCCCGTATAAATAGCACAATTCCTTGGGTAACAAATCCACAGCATGCCTTAAAGTTAGCTAATTCCCTTAAACCAAAACCGTCTGAACTTTGTTTGGAGGTAGTCACATCCTCTACTCTGAGCGGGCTCTTTGAGTTGCCTTTAAATAAACCCGCCGTTTTTGAAGGGGCGATATTGAAAAAATTTAGAGACATTTCTGGGGTCTCTGGATCCGATGTGTATTTTACTTTACATACTTCTGGAATAGATTCCTCCGGTAATCATAGGTATTTTGATTTTACTATCGGGGATTGGAACTCTCTTCCAGCGGGGGCAAGCATCCCGGACAGAAATAAGTTTTTTACAAGTTCAGTTTCGACAGGCTCCGAAGAATATGCCTCATTTAGAAGTACTCCATTAGTTAATTCTAATCTCTTGTTAGGTCTTGTACCCTCGACCACGGGGACAACTGGTACGGCCTTTTCCTTGATTCTTAAAATTCATAATGAGACAGCTGCTCCCGCTTTCATTAAAAACTTACGAATGGATTCTTATGCGAAAACGTACGCGGAAGATATACATGAGTATTTTTCATGGAGTGCTCTGACGGGACCCTCGCGGTGGACTGTTCAACCTTCAACTTACTCTGGTCAATACGTTCTTAGTGGTATTTCCACTACTGAGTATACTGAGACAAAGAGCGCTACGGGGATAAATGGGTGGGGTTTAAATTGTTTGGATAGTATGAATTTAGCATCAGGTAGTACACATACTTCTGAAACGGAGTATCAACTTGTTGTTTTTAATACACGGAATAATAATTTAGCGACAGGGGGTTTTCAGAGGATATCCTGTGCTGCCATCTGTGATGTTGGTCTTATGCCTTACACACTCCCAGTTGGAGATGATGTTTGGACTTCTGAATCATACCTACCTGTACCTCGTTTTGAATTGGAGGGGAGTCCTACCGTTCAATATTTTAATGATGTTAGTAATATTGGAACCTCTTACTCTTCTCTTTTTCCTGGCGTGACACCCATCTCGCCAACCTCAGGAGGGTGGAGCCTCTGGGATGAGTCTACTGGATTTTTACTCGGAACGTATAATGCCCCCGTGGTGGCTACACGAGCCCCCATTGAGCTTTGTCGCACCTTTAAGGTAGGGGATGTTGTTCTCCCGGTAAGCTCTACTGAGATTGCGTTCAGTCTCAAATATCAACAGATGGAGGATGACTCTGGGGGGAAGCCCGAAACTTTATGGACCGCTCTGGCTCAACTGGACAGTGGAGACCTTCTATATTGGGATGCGGACGCTCCTTCTGGTTGGAAGCCATATGAGGAAGCCTTTGAGGGGGCTTCTGTGCCTTACAATGATTTTTCTTATACGTTTAGAAGAGGATTCATGGCAACGGATGAGGATAAAAATATAAAGAGAATATTCAGTACTAAGGTGTTACTGACTGACGCTAGATTTACACCCACTACTAAAATAAGATTTGCTATCTCCCAGGCATCAAAAACGGATTGGGACGCATCCAACATAACTGCTGTTAAGGACTGGGAATTTTACAGGATATCTCCTTACCCAGTAAAGGATTTACCTGTTTTCCCGTCCCCGCTTGATAGAACTCTTCAGCCTGTGGTATCTGGTTCGGCTGGATTGCTCGGTCAGTATGTTAATTACATTAATTGGCCCAGTTACATTGGATCATCCTTGTCCGGTATTAGTGAGGATAGAGCCCATGCAGATGGAGGATGGTTGGCTGGTTCAGGAATTACTTTGAGCGGTGATTCATTGGAGGGCTCGGCTAATAAATTCGCCGTCATTAATTCAGACGGGATGATGTACCCTGTAACGGGTACAGGACGGCCAGTAGTTGATAATGGAGGCTTAGCACTTTCGGGCTTTCAAGCGTCTTCAAACGTAAGCTCGGTTACGTATTGGTTTGATATTGGATCCGACGATATAACATTTTTTGATTTTCAGGGGGGTATTGGAGCTGTAGGGTTATGGGTTTTAGATGTGGAGAAGACATACGATAGTTTGCACACGGGTGGTTATGACGTGACGGCGCTATACGATAGTCCGGGCCCCAGGACTGGCAATCTATATAATGTGAACGATTCTGATAGGAATTTGGTGTATAAATTGTTTTCAAAGAAAGTCTTTCGGACTCCGGTTTCCATTGGTGGGGGCGGCGCTATACGCATTAAGTGGAAGGTTATATTCTTACCGTAAAAAGAGCCATGGAAAAATTGTTAGATTATAGTAATGATGTAAAAGGATACCTTGAGGTGATTAAGGTTTATCCCGATGGCAGGGAAGAAATACACTTTTCGGATGAAAATATAATTACATCTGGAATGGGAAAAACGCTCCTTAATGCTTTTAAGGGTGGCACGGGCTCGGCCAGTGCTGTTGATGCGTTCCAAATTATATACTTCCAGTGCGGGTCCGGGGGGAGCGTAGGACTACAGGTATCCACAACTGGAGCTTTAGGAGGTGAGTTAGCGGAAGTGGATTATGGGACTGCTAATTTTGAATTAGATACTCACAATTACCTGTCTAGTACCACTACCCATACGAACAAGGTTTTTGGAGTAATTCCTTTCCCATACATAAATAAAATCAGTCCTACTAGGGTTATGTATAATATTTTTCTAGGGGACAACGCCTGCGACGGCGTGGAGCTTGATGAAATTGGGTTATTCAGTAAAAATCCTATAGGAACAGCATCTCCGGAGACTAGCTTGTTGTGTGCATATAGATATTTCACACCACTCACCAAAGCTACTAGCTTCTCAGTTTTATTCAAATGGACAATTGAGTTTTAATGGCACGCCTTTATGAATACTTTGATGTTACCGGAGGAGGGCAGACCCTCTCAGGGTACGCGTTCCCAGCAGTCCACCAATATGATGCGACTTCTTTTTATAACTGGGAACAAGATAATCTTCCAATTGATGATCTAACCACGCGTTCAGATGTTATACGGCAGTACCTGGGGCTGGGGGCTGCGTTATCGGGGGTGACTCTGACCGTCTCAGCAGGAGCCCTTGCTGAAGCTGCTGAATCTGGTATTTTTCCTACAGTTCAGAAAGCTCTAGAAATAGTTCCACGAAGGTTGAGATTCCCGTTACTTATTGAAATATTAGATTTTGGGGATCTGGGGGAGTTAGAAATTTCTGATATTCAGTGTGAAGGGACTGGAGGTCTCCAGATTGCATGCCGTCAGTTTGGCCAACACACTTCTGGGACTGTCTCAAGCGTCCTGGCTGCATCCGCTTATGGACCTTCTGCTTCACAGACTCTCCCCACGTCTTTCTCATCGACTGTGTTGAGTTCAATGATTAAGGAGGTTTCCTCCACGAAGTTGGCGGTTAACTGCTCCGCAGATCAGCCCTGGGAGAGATACTGTAGGCTATACTACCAGAAAGCCCCAGATTCGCAAGACGAACCGCAAACACTGGGGTTTGCTCCGTTCCCCCGACCTAACGGCTCTCTCTTTCTGAGCGCTGCCGCTTTTGGAAGTTACAACTATAACGCGAGTGATGAGTCTACGGTATTAGATGATGTACATCCTAGGATGGAGGGGGGTATTGGCCTAAGTTTAATTGAAGAACGGGAAGTGCTGGCTGTTGATGACCTTATAACCGTGGCAGCTTATGGGGCTTACTTTAGAAAGATTAAAATAGTAAATTGTTCCCGGGTTAAATTACAAAATATATGCGTAGATTCCGCGTCTGGATCAGACTCTATTTACCCTAATAAGATTCAGTATCTGTGTGATAGAGGAATTGATGTTAGGAATTCTAATATTTTATTAGAGAATGTTGCAGTCAGTAGGGTTAATAAAGTTGGAGTCTATGCTCAGGACTCGGTGATAAACACCGCTCAATCTTTTGTAATTAATAGAATTTATGAGCGCAAACTAGATGGCACCCGTCCTTCCGAGGGCGTTGGGCTTTATCTCGCAGACTCTAGTATTGCTTTTGATACGAGCGCCTACACGCGGGGAGGGAAATATTTAACTTCCATTTCAAAATGTGGTATAGGAATTCATGCAATTAATTCCAGAATTACCGGAGGAGCTAAGAGCAGCGTAGCGTCAACAACTTATCCTAAAAACGCTGGTGGTTTAGATACTGAAACAACTAAACTCTACGTGGCCAATAGTAATACTGGTATTCTGTTGGATAATTCTGTAGTAGATTATGAGGGAAGACCAGAGGTCTACTGTAATTTAGAGGCTATAGATGCTAGAGACTCATCGTTAACATTAATACAGTTTAGCGTCGATGCTAACCAAGAGTCTGGGTTTGGATTGTCTAAATCAGTTTTGCGTTACGGGAGCTTTTACACGTTGCCAGGAAGTCTGTCAGCAACGACAGGTGCGGCAAAACCAAAACCTACTTTTACGAGTGACCTAAACGGGACTAATATTTATGCTGACAACGGGTCTCTCGTTGCTCCTGTGGAGGATTGCAGTTCCATCCCTAAGTTAGGATGGTGGGGCGGTTCGTGGTCGGGCACGAGCCAAAACGCAATCAACAAGCTTGCCATGGCTTCACACGGGATTTATGATGGCATTTCCGTAGCGGCATCGCCTGCTATTGTTGCCTCAGATAATTCTAATGTTGAATTAACTAATCTAGGGTTTGCGGGCAGGGCGGTCATACAAGGTACGGTGGGGGCATGTGCGCTTGCCTCTAAGAATTCTAGTGTGGTGTTTCGTGGGACGCTTAGCGCGACTACCAGCATTGGGTCGTATGGTGAGTTAGGTGCATATAATCTTAAGAAGAATTGGACTTCAGCGGCGACAGCGGCTATCGACAATTCAAATATTACGTTCACGGGACCTACAAAGATTGGGCGGTATGGTATATGTGTCTTAGCAGATAATAATTCTCATGCATTGTTTGGTCCACCCTCGAAGGAGTCTAATAGTTGGGTTCCCGAATCGAGTAAATATGATCTTTCTAATGCTGGAAATCATACGAAAGTTGATTTGCATTCAACTCGTGCGTGTCTAGTTGCTAATAATAAATCAACTATTGACATGGTATCTCTAGGGGGCTCCGCACTAGATGACGTCTACTCGGTGGACATTGTAGCGACATCAGGAACGGGAACTAGCGCTATTTATGATGCCTTTACCTCGGCTACTTCTGGGAGCTTTGTTCGCTTTTTCCCAAATGGATTTACAGAAAATGCAGCCGGGACTTCAGAAGTAGAAGCTACTAATTTGGATTTGTTTACTCGTTCGATGATGGCATTAGCGCTCGATTCCAATCATCCACTTGGAACAACAGGTGGAATGTGCGTTCGTGCTGTAGGTAATAGTAAAATTAATGTTAATCTTGTTAATTTCAAATGTGCGTTGGATAGTGAGGATGTGTCGGGTGTAGTTTATAATTATTTTGGAACTGGGTGTGAGTGGGATGGGAACGCCACTTCTGGCGTGTGTACCTCCCCCACAACTGATATATGCGACTTAATTCCCTCTACGTGTTGTGCTCCTATACCCACTACCCCTATACCCACTTCGACTACAACAATTACGGTTACGACTCCGACTACGACTACGTCTACGACTACGACTACAACTACCTCTACAACAACCCCCTACACGTCACTGCCTACTCCCCCCACTCCCCATATGTTCGACGAGGGAATTTACGCTGAGGAAGAGGGTCAAGTACCCCCATGTCCTGCTCCCCCACAGGAGTTCGCATGCGTGGGAACGCAGATCCATATGTGGAATATAGCGGATACCTCCAGGCTGCATGCGGCGAACTTGCTTATTAATGGTTCAGACCCCGTATCTGCTTGCGTTACAGCCCCCTACCACGGGCCTACGGGTCGGTGGAAGAATGGTGCGGCTTGTGATTATTATGGTAGGTATGGCTTAGCGGCGGATGCTTTTGATGCGAGTAGTCTTACTCAGCACAGAACTCCTGATAAATTTTATAATCTTGGTATTTTTCGTATTCTCGGATCCCACCGTGGATATTTGAAAATGTATGGAGAGGTTGACTGGGCGGGTAACCCTATAACATCTCAATATTATGGGGGTGGTTCTCCCCTGGATCAGGCTGGCGCGCAGGGATACCAAACCATGTATGATGCCGCTATCGCAGTCAGCGGCGCTCAGGATGTTACGCGACATGTTGGGCTAGAAGGAGGGGCGTCACCCGGGACTGAACCCGTGTTTGGGCGAGGCTTAGCAGGTATGGCGAACGCTCCCGGTAAGATAAATGGTATGATAACACACGCTTCCATGGTAGAGGGAATAGGAATGCTTTGGGACATGGGTCAACTCCACCCGCAGTTTGCTGTGCCTCCCATTCATTTAGATTGGCAGGGCTATTTGAGGAACTGGTTAGACGAATCTGCGGTTAGCGTTTTTGCCAACGCACGGCACGCTGCTAATAAAAAAGTTAACTTGTTATCCATTTATCGTTCAAACACTCGTGGGTTGGAAGGTGGCGAAGGTCGTGATTCTCTTACGGGGGATAACCCGACTTATGGCGTTGGCGTGAAATCTCTTAATATGTTTGATCTTGATAGATTATTGTAATGAGTCGTGTTTATGAATATTATGATGTAACTGGAGGCACCGACGTAATAGTGTCAGGGTATCCCCTTGCATTTCATTTTGATCCTAGCACGTATTATAATTATACTTATGATAACAAAGGTTCTTCGGGGATGGAACTCCGGGACCTCTATCTCGCCCAGGGTGTAGGTTTCCCTGGATCCTCTGGCTATTCCGGAGTTACGCTCTGCGTCTCGTCTGTGCATGACCCGGCTAATGGTGTATACAGCAGCACTCAGGCAGCTGTCGATGATCTTCCTCGTGTGTTGACCTACCCCGTTGTTATTGAGGTTGCCTCCTACGGTTCATTGGGTTCCCTTAGTATAGTTGGTATAAAGTGTGAGGGTACTGGAGCCTTACAGATTGGCCTTTTAAATTATGCTTCTGATGTTAGCGCAATCGTATCGTCAGTTGGTGTGGGACCCGAGAGCCCTTCCGTTTCCTATATAGACAAAGTTACTACCTCCTCTTTTTTATACGATATATCCACAGCAACTTCTACTAGGACTTCCGACAACACTTACAGCAATACATCCTGGAATTCGAATGCCCTCGTTTACTCGCAGAGATCCCCGGATTCTCAAAAAGAAACGATGGCCCTTTCGTTTGCTGACGCTAGAAGTGGCGCTGCGGGACCCAGCTACACACTGTCATCTGCTGGCAATAATGTAAGTTCCATGTGGTATGTTAATGATACAACTTATGATCCTAGTATACCTTATGATATTATTCCTGTGAACCAAACCGATGGGGTATCTTTAATTTGGGGAAGACAAGATCCTGTACCGGCGGATAAAGCTAGTATCCTTGGGTTTGGAGCAAACTTTACTGACATCACAATAAAGGACTGCAATAAGGTAAAATTGAAAGGAGTGTGTATAGACTCCGCAGTTGCGATTGGTGTGGACGATGGCTTCGGTATTACTTACCATGTTAGTTATGGTTCTGAAAATGGACTAACTGTAGAAAATTCGGACGTTCTTCTAGAAGATGTTGCTATTAGTCGCTGCTCCTCGACAGGAATTCTTGCTATTAATTCTACAGTAGCTTCTACTAAATCTTTAGTGGTTTATAGAATTTATACCCAGGAGAACGCTTCATATACTGTGGGCTCCGCTCGTGGCATAGGAATATACCTTCAAGATTCCATTTTGGTTTTTGATACAAGCGCTTCAAATGATAGTGGACGTTATAGTCGATACATCACCGGATCATGCGACACGGGTATTCATGCTGTAAATTCCTTTGTAGGAGGAGGTGCGCGGAACACTCTTAGAACGACGGCCTATACTAAGAATGCTGGAGATTCAGATACACTTACCTCGCATCTCCAATGCTCCCGAAATAATGCGGGGTTTAAATTAGAAAATAGTTTAGTAGATTTTGACGGCCGCTTAAATTCTTTTTTAAATTTGCGTGGTATTGAAGCTACAAACTCACGAATAGTAACTCCTCAATTCAGTGTAAATGATAATCAAAATGAGGGATTTCTTTTAGATAATTCTATCTTATCCTACGGCAAATACGCAGATGAGATTAATGCTCTGGGCGGCTTTAGTGGGGGTTCTTTTAATGCGCCCATGTTTCATTGTGATTTCAACGGAATAAATCTAAAAGTAGAAAATAACTCTACTGTTGAAATCCAGCAAGATGTATCAGAATATTCAGCTCTAGGAATGTGGGGTGGTAACACTATTCTTTCCGCTGGTGATACCACCGTCTCTTCGAATTATCTTATGAGGAATCATGGGATGCAGGTTTCGGCGGCGTCCGTCAAATCCCCAGCCCTGGTGGCGGTAAACAATTCTAATGTTACGCTTGTTGGGCTTGGATACATCTTTGACGGGATCGTAACTTCGAAGGGGGCTTGTGGTTACGCAGAGAATAACTCTAGTTTTCAATTTATTAGTTTTGGGGACATGCGGTGGACCACAATCACCTCATACCAGTCGCTTAGTTCTCTTGGCAGGCTACAAAGAAATTGGTGCTCAGTCGCCTTTATAGTTTTTAACAATTCTAGAGTTGATTTTCATGGCCCTACCAAAATTTCTAGAGTCGGGGTGGATGTCCTGGCTCAGGAATCCTCTCAAGCTTATTTCGGACCTCCTAAAACGGGAGGGATTGGCTCTATTAAAGATGCGCAGAAGTATGGATTAGATTCGTCTGCAAACCATTCTAAAGTTGAGCTTCATTCTACTCGTGCTTGTTTAGTGGGGCACGACGAATCTAAAATAAGTTTGTATGGGTTGGGGGCTTCCTCAACTGCATCTTCTACGGAGACCCCCAGGCAGCCCTTGTCGTTATTTCATGAGCGTACCAAAGGTGGTTATGCCATGTTTTTCCCGAATGGTTATACTCAAAATGCTCGTTTAGGGAGCGAGACTACTCCTTATAACGGAGATTTCAGCTCTGTGATTCAGGCAGATTATTTGCTTACTACAGACAGGAGTGTGGGGTTACTTTCCGGGACTGGAGACGCTCAGATTGCCAATCATGTCTCTGGTACTACGGGAGGTATGTGTGTTCGGGCGATTGATAATTCGGATGTTGACATTGATTTAGTGGATTTTAAGTTTGGGATCAGTCCCGCTGCTGTTTCCGGCGTTTTTTATAACTGGTTTGGATCTGGGTGTGAGTTTATTGATAACATGGATCATTACACACCTCATCCGGAGACAACGGATCCCTGCTGGATTGCGACCCTCTG
>Ga0209756_1001551_pt1 | contig 21064 bp, 16 predicted proteins | sample ETNvirenome_6_85_FD_184071 | JGI IMG/M metagenome (GOLD analysis project Ga0209756, IMG submission 184071) | Marine viral communities from the Pacific Ocean - ETNP_6_85 (SPAdes) (version 3) | ecosystem: Environmental > Aquatic > Marine > Oceanic | place: Pacific Ocean | collected 2013-06-19 | reverse complement strand
AGAATGAGCTCACACTGGCCTAAAACAAACGGTCCAAACTTTGTGCCGGCATACCAGGTGTCAGGAACGCCTTATGTTACTTCTTCTCTTGAAGTGGGGACTACACCTATAAAGATTAGCTTTCCTTCAGCCACACGGTGGATTACTGTGTCAATGCAAGACAGCGCTGACAAGCAGCTTAGAATAGGATTTACAGAAAACGGAATCGACGCCGCAGAGACACGCAACTACTTTCTTTTACAGGGTGTAACTACAGGTGATAGTGAATTCTATAATCAGACACCTAGACTAGAGCTAAGATGCAAAGATCTATTTATTAGATCTGAAACAGGCGCAATTGATAAAGTATCTGTTCTTGCAGGTTTATCAACCGTAGACGCAGGAGAGTTCCCTGTTCTAACTGGGTCAACATACCTTACAGCATCAGACGGCACAATATTAAATAAGGCACAGCCAAGGTTCAAGGGAGTCGGATAATGGCCAAGCTAAGGAAGTCGCAGTTAAAGGAAATCGTAAAAGAGTGCCTAGTTGAGATTCTTTCAGAAGGGATTGGAAGCTCAAATCATGAGATGCAGAGTGCACTTACAGCTCGTACGAGAGAAGTTGATAATTCTAGAGTCGTGAATGAATCTCATGCAAGAAGATCTGTGTGGGATCACGTTGAAGTAAATAAAGCACCGACAGAGAATAGAAACTTTGATGCAGCAGTATCATCAACTGCTGAGTCTTTGACATCAGATCCGATCATGCAGTCTATATTTGAGGATACAGCCAGGACAACTCTTCAATCTCAGTTAGGCGAGTCAACTGGACAAAATGCAGCCGGATCAATTTCAGCCAACGGAGACGCCGCATCAGTAGCTATGCTAAATAGTGATCCTATGCAAATGTTTGGAGAATCATCATCAAACTGGGCAGCACTCGCCTTCCAAGATGGCAAAAATTCGTCAAAATAATTGATAAATTTTTATTCAACATAATATGTATGTTTGTACAGATAAGGAGTTTGATGTGTCTAAAGTAAGAAAGCTAACACCAGAGCTATTGAAGCAGCTAGTTCTTGAAGAGAAGGATAAGCTTCTCACTGATTCAGAAAAGGCAAAAGAGGTCCAGGCAAAGGATTTTGCAGGAACTCTTGCAAATCACATCGACTATATAAAGGCTCTAAAGATAAAAGAGGCAAAGCTCAAGAGGGCATCACGAGTTCTCTCAAGCGTAAGACGACAACTTAAAAATAAAGTAATAAAGGAGTTATAGCATGGCTGGTAAATTTGCTACAACAGTTCCTGACGGCACACCCATCACAGCAGCAACTGCTGGCACAGCGGGTCACAGAAATGACGAAGCTCTGACAAGGATGTTTCCTGGATCACCGATACATGCAGGGCTTTACACACCTGCTATTGTCCTTGCATGCGGCGATGCTTCCCTTCACGGAGGCCCTGCAGCAACAGCTCTAGGCGAGGTGGGTCTTCCTGATGGTGGAAATGTGGGCTATGTTAATGACGGCGGATACATGTTTGATTCAACTCAGTCACTTGACTATCTAGGAGACAATGACGTCGCAACAGGCACCGAGACCACAGACGCTGTAGCATTCAATGCTGGCGCTGGAGCTCCTGCAACTGCATACGTGCCTGATCTAACTGCTGGTGTCGGTGGGCTCCTGGCAGTAGACCTCCCCAAGGAACAGACCTCATACGGCTCTGGAGCCGGCGGAACTGCCAGCCCACTAGCCTCATCTGCAAATATAGGATTGCAGACAATAGAGGGTGTGATGGGAGATCTAGGAGATGGATCCTCAGGTGCTGGCGCAAGCTAGCAGACAGCAGTCTTAGAATGACAATCAAAGAACACGGTGCAGCTGGACCCTTCGGATTCGATGCCCGTGTAGGCACCTCAGTAGGCACGATAAAGCCAAAGGGCCTCGGAAAGGACTGGCAAATGGGATCGACGTATCCCTATAAAGACTATCTTAGGTCTCCAGAAGATGATGACGAGGAAGAGGAAGAGGAGTCATTCATATACGACTTTGGAAAAGATACTGACAACATAAGAAAATTTCTTAAAAAGACAGGTCAATCATACATGGCACATGATCCTGCAATAGGATATAAGAGAGTTGATGTGCAGTCTACAACTACTGGGCAGCGTCTTGATCTTGCGACACTAAGTGAGGATTCGATACCTCCGCTTGTAAAGAGAGATGGTGTCTATGGCACTATGGTTCCAATTCCATTTAGAAAATTATATAAGAAATTTTCTGGACCAGCAGTTGGTGGGTCATCTATGTCATTTGCGTATAGAACAGGACCTCCTCGTCTAACTGGAACACAATACGGCACGTCTAGAGCTCCGTTGACACGAGATGACGGAATTAGATCTTATAGCCTAGAAGATATTTTTGATACCGATAAGAGATCTCTTAACAGAGCTAGAGTTTCTGCTGATAAGTCACGCAGATAAATTTGATGAATTAAAAGTGCAGTTTAACAACGGCTGCCATATTTAAATCTTGTAGTAGTGAGGCAATAATGGCCAGTAATCTTTATGAAGAAGCAATAGCTGAAGCAAAGCAACTCAGAGAAGTTGCAGAAAAAAATGCAAAGAACGCAATTGTTGAGGCTGTGACACCAAAAATAAGACAGTTTATAGAAGCTCAGCTTGTAGGAGACACCTCAAGCGGAGACGACTCAGACGTTTTAGAAAGTACAGTTAATGATATGCTATCTGAGCATTCAGGAACACAATCAGAAGATGATGTAATACTTACAGAAGATGCATTATCAACTCTTATGGAGCTGTTCGGTGATTCAGATGACATGAGCGAACCTCTTAGAAAGCTAAAGAGCAGAAGTCTTGCTCTAGGGGCTATGCAAGAGGCATTAGATACCATGGACAGCGAAGAGAAGAAAAAACTTCTTAGCGTTGTTGATAAATTAAGGCTCAATACAGATAGTTTATCTACTAGCGATATAGTTATGCAAGAAAGCTTTAGCTTTAATGACGTTGAGGAGAACATCAATATGTCACAGGATACACTTTACGAAGTCGATCTCGATGCACTTATGGAAAGTCTTGATCTAAGTGAAGAAGAAATACCCCCAGAAGAGCCCCCTGAAGCGGAAGGCGTCGCAGGCCAGCTTGATGAGTTGGATTTAATCTTAAAAGGGTTGCCCGATGAGCTGAGAGACCAGCTTGATCTTTCACAGCTTGCCATTGAGTTTGGTGAGGAAGACGAGGAAGGGGAAGAGGTAGATCTAGAGGATGAGGAAGACCTTGAAGAGCCGGAAGGTGAAGAAGGTGAAGACCTTGAAGAGCCGGAAGGTGAAGAGCTACCCGACCTCGATGAGTTATTTGAGGTAGACGTTAACATGCTTAGAAGCGAGCTAGGTCGTCTCTCTGAGGCAGCTAAGGATCTATCAAAAATCAAGGGAATTAAGAATGATATGGCACACCACTGGGGTGGAAAAGGCCATGGCAATGCTGGCGTCAAAGGCTCTTATGGAGGAACTGGCGGTAGCAAAGGCGACGATTTTGGCGGAGGAAAGAGAACCAAAGACCCATTACAGGTCAAGGTAAACGTTCTTTCTGAAGCTTATACAAATGAGAGACGAAAAAATCGATCTCTCAAGAAAAGGCTCAATGAATACGTGGGTGCAGTTGATTCACTCCGTGAGCAGTTGACAGAAATGAATCTGTTTAATGCAAAGCTTCTCTATGTTAACAAGCTTTTGCAAAACAAGGACATGGGAGCATCCCAGAGGCGTTCTATTATCGAGGCCCTCGACGGTGCTACTAGTTTAAGAGAGGCTAAGTTATTGTACCAAAGTCTAACCGAATCACTTGCTAAGCCAAGGAAAGGAAGACTTTCTGAGTCAGCATTGCGTAGGACACTAGGCTCATCTTCACGAACTGTAGGGGCATCGTCTCCAAGAAATGAACAGGTCGCTGAAGTTGATCGCTGGGCTACTCTAGCTGGAATTCAAAACGATAATTAAAAACAAAATGAATAACTGCTTAAAGGAGAAATTATAATGGCAAAATCATTTACGCTAAATCAGCTCACTGAGGGTATTAGATCCCGTCACATGGGTGAGCAAAATAAGCGTCTGATTGAGAAATGGTCAAGAACAGGACTGCTACGTGGTCTCGGGGAACAGCATCGTGAATCGATGTCTGTTATGCTTGAGAACCAAGCTGCGCAGCTTCTGAGAGAGGCTAATTCACTTTCAACAGGCGCAGGATCCGGAACAGGATCCGGTGATATTCGTGGATTCACAAATATCGCATTCCCAATCGTCCGACGTGTCTTTGGTGGACTCGTTGCAAACGAGTTAGTTTCAATTCAGCCGATGAGCCTTCCTTCTGGACTGCTCTTCTACCTTGATTATACATACGGATCAGGTGTTGGTGGTGATGCACCCATGGATCTTTCCACTGATGGAATGAATGCTCAGACATACCAGAAAGGCGCATCAATTTACAACAACCCACCTGGAAAAGGTGTAAGATCAGGCTCTACAGGCGCAGGAGGTCAGTATGACCTTGTGGGCACGGGCTATTCTAGAGTTCACTCTAGTTCTGAAATTCCGGCACACAGAATTGTCGCATCAGGTGCATGGGGCGCAGGATCTAGCATTAGTGTTTCAACACTAGCTATGGCAACGGGAACAGATGGTAAGCTTCTACAGTTCGATCCGCAGGTAACTTCTCTAATTGAGGGTGACCCGGCGAGAGACAACGACGGAAGGTTCTCATTCCTCTTTGTTGATCTGGATTCGTTTGGAGCAGGTGTTGACCTAACAGCGCATAAGGAAATTGCACTTTATTCTGGTGCGACCTTAGGTGACGGTAAGGGCGCGATCGGATATGGTGCAATTCCTGATACAATTCAGGGTGGAAAGAACATTCTAAACATTAGAAGGCTCAACCAGCTTGGAAAATATGTAGGTGGAAATTTCACAGCAGATTCGATGGTTGGAAGAACAGATGCGAATTCTGTTCTACTGATGGTTGTTTCTGGTTCAAGGACGTACAACAACTCGACTACAGATCTTACTTGCTCGATGGTACTTAATTCCACTCTGCAAGCAGATGGTGATGGCTCAACATTGACGATTCCATCATTCGAGTCTAACTTTAGTACATCCGCACCTTCACCCGCAATCCCTGAGATTGACATTAAGATTGAGTCAATCGCTGTAACAGCGGTTACCCGTAAGCTCCGTGCTCGCTGGTCACCCGAGCTCGCTCAGGATCTCAACGCATACCACAGCCTTGACGCTGAGGTAGAGCTAACACAGATCCTCTCCGAGCAAGTTGCACTTGAGATTGATCGTGAGATTCTCAACGATCTGCTCAGTGAGGCAAACGGTGCTAACTACTACTGGTCAAGGTTGCCTGGTAAGTTCGTTAACAAGAAGACTGGTACTACCCAGAATCTTGCTAACACACTTTCAACCGGTCCTACCTTCACAGGTACAGTTCGCGAGTGGTATGAGACTCTTACAGAGACAATCATCGATGTTGCAAATGAGATCCACAGGAAGACACTACGAGGTTCTGCGAACTTCATCGTAACTTCTCCGGATGTCTGTACCATCTTTGAGGCCTCAGTCCTCTACAAGCCTAATTACAGTCTTGATGGACAGGGTCAGGTTGGTGTTCCATTCTCAATGGGTGCAGCCGCAGTTGGTTCTCTAAGCAACCGTTTCACGGTCTACAAGGATCCTTACTTCCCAAGGAACAAGGTCCTCGTCGGATACAAGGGCGGAAGCTATCTAGAGACAGGGTACGTTTACGCACCTTACGTTCCGTTGATCGTTACACCTACTATCTTCCAGCCGGAAGACTTCACACCCCGTAAGGGAGTGATGACCCGGTATGGTAAGAAGATGGTTCGTGCTGACTTCTACGGTACAGTCACAGTAATGGATCTCGACGTTATCTAAGATAACAAGAGGTTATGATATAAACTGGGCGGCTCTTCGGGGCCGCCCTTTTTATTTTGCTTTTATTTTTGAAAGTAGCCAAAATAGATAGCAAGACTCATATATAATGGTAAGCCCGGTGCATGCATAATGGCGGACCCCACACGCTAGCATCGGAAGCATGTGGACAAACAACTCAAAAAAGGGAGAAATTATGCCAAAAGTAAAATATTCACAAACCAAAGGGCTATATCAAACATCAGGAAAAGGATTAGACCTAACAGGTGATTCACTGCAATCCAAGCGTCGAGTTGTAACACTCTCAGACCAGGGTGGCGCAACTGCTATTAGGACAGCAATCACAGTTGAAGAATCTGGAACAATTTTCACAGTTCCGGCGCTAACAACTGGGACACAAACAATTACACTTCCAGCACTATCAGCTGCTAGTGTAGGGTGTACATATACATTTGTTATGGTTGCAACTGCTGGACAAGACTTTAATGTTCTAGGAGCTGACTCCGATAAGATCCTTGCTGTGACGGCAAAAGGTGATGGCGACAATACTGCCATCTCCCAAGGTTATGATTCAATTGGATTTGATGAAAACGCAGTTTTGGGAGGATGTTTCACAGTTACATGCATTACTAGCACAGCAGCTACCGGCTGGCTGGCTACTGATGTAATTGATCCTCTTGCTGCGAATACTGGAGCAATCAACTTAGCATAATTACTGTTTAATTCTAAGTAAGAAATCTATAGCAATTAATAGAGCTATATCTTAAAGCCCGCACATAGTGCGGGCTTTTCTTTATTTCAAAAAAATAACTTATTTTATCACATAATTATAATGTGATATGATGGAGTGTAATTTATGGCAAGTACAGTAAGAGCTAGTCTTGCGAATGCAGAAAAAAAAGAGAAACAAATGGCAACAGACGATTTTTATAAAGAGGCACAGAAAGAGCATATCCGTGACATCATAACAGCAGGGCCGACTGAAAAGATAGAAGAAAAAGATTCAAAGAAAGAAGCTGTTGTAGAAAGTCCGAAAATAGAGAAAAAAACAGAGACAGTTCAAGAGGCTGCTCAAGAACAAAAAAAAGAGGTAGTAATGCAACAAGATTCAAATCAACCTACAGATGACTTCGATGATTTCGATGATTTTGACTTCGTAGATCACTATGGAGATGAAAAACTAGATGATCAGTCTATGCTCCTGCCAGAAAATACTGCAAAATCAGCAATTAATTGTGGATTTGTTGGGGTCGGTGGTGGCGGCGGAAAGATGGCAAAGGCATTTTTAGATCTAGGTTTCAATAGAACAATTTTAATTAACACAACACATAAAGATCAGCCAGACGGTGTTCCAGATGATCACTTTGTCCTACTAGACGGATCAGACGGAGTGGGAAAAGATGTAGTTGCTGGCAGGAAGCTTCTTCAGGAAAATGCCACGCTCGTCGAAGATACACTTCGTGCAAAGCTGGGCAAAGTCGACTGGTTATTTGTATGTGCATCGGGGGGCGGAGGAACTGGAAGTGCATCAACAGTTCTTCATAACACATATGAGAGATATCTCGCATCAGTTCAGGCAGAAGGAAAGGTTGTATATATTGTCAGTACACCATCTTCTCAAGAGCTTCTTAATCCAACAATCAAGACAAATTCTCAAATGTTAAAGGATTCAGTAGTAAATTCACCTTACATAGTAATCGACAATGAAAAACAGCTGCAGCTACTAAGAGGAAAGGTAGGAATGCTTGGGATGTACCCAACAGCAAATAGAGTCTTTGCAAAAATGCTAGCACAAGTTCTTAAGCTAGCGTCTGAGAGCTCCCCAGTTCAGACATTTGATACAAAAGATCTTGAAAAATGTCTTCAGCAAGACGGAAGAATGTTTATGGGAACATGTGCTGTAAGAGATTCAAAGGCCAACAGCCTCGGATTACAAATATTCAAGGCATGCACAGAGAGATCACCATGCCCACCTCCAGAGGGAAAGCCACATACAGGAATGCTATTGCTAGTTGTCAATTCAGATATTGCATCTGATCCAGTTGCATCTAATCAGATGGAATCTGCGATATCTTATGTGGGTGGAAGATCAGAGACACTATTCTCTGGTGTATATGTCAGAAATTCTGTTCCTGGGCTGATAGCAATTATGGCACTGGGCGGGATGAAGTAGAAATAAAAATATTTTTTATCAACTATCATCCCTATGATTGAAATGATGTGAATAAGTAAATTTCATAGAACCAGTGCTTTGAAATCAATATGTATGAATACGTACATATGCACTAGGTAAATTGATGGCAACTTTTTCTTCAACGACAAATCCAACTCCGTTTGGGTTTTTTGATTCAGACACAGACTTTCAGTCTGAGGCTGATAGTGTTGTTACGTTTGTTAAAAGAAAGCTAGGCGATGATGTTCTTAGTGTAGAGCTAACGAAAAAACAGATATGGGCAAATCTAGAGGAAGCAGTTTTAGAATATGGCTCTATTTTAAATCAATACCAGGCAAAATCACAGCTTGTTCAATTTTTAGGAATGCCAACAGGTAGTTTTCTGTCAGGGTCTGAGCAAAAACTCCCAAGAGAAAATCTAGAGTACTTGACTAGATTTGCTGAGCCGTATGCAATGGAAGCGGGTGTCGGTGGATCATATAATATGATATCAGGATCAATTCAGCTAATAAAAGATCAGCAGGATTATGATATACACAATGATCTTAAGAATGCAGCCGGCGGATCTCTATTCAATTCAGGATCTAATGCGATATCAGGAAGAAAGACAAAGCTAAAGGTCAGTGAGGTCTTTCACTTCGGACCCCAGGCAGCGTATAGATTTTTTGATACAACATCAGCTATAAACTATCTAAATAATGAATTTTCATTTGAATCGTTTACGCCAGAGACAATATTTTATGTTCTACCTGTATTCGAAGATATTCTAAGAGCCGGACAGCTTGATATATCAAACAGGGTAAGACGATCAAACTATTCATATAAGATAATTGGAACAAAAATACGAATATTCCCAATGCCAACTGATAATTCTCCAAAAAAGCTGTTTATAAGAGTGCAATATCACCCTGACCCATTAAATCCCGCATACAAAGATGACACAATACACGGCGTGTCAAATTTATCTAATGTTCCATTCGGAAATTTAATCTATGATAGAATAAACAGCATTGGAAGGCAGTGGATTAGACAGTATGCATTATCTCTAAGCAGAGAGGGCTTGGGCTTAATAAGATCGAAGTTTAGTAATGTCCCTATTCCAAACGCACAATTGCAGCTAAACGGAACTGACCTAGTGTCACAGGGAAGAGAAGATAAGACTAATTTAATGACACAGCTAAAAGAGATGCTAGACACATTAACATACGATAAGCTTATTGAGACATCTGCTGCACGAGCTGAGGCAATTAATAAACAGTTAAAATTTGTTCCGATGCCCAACGGTCTCGCAATATTCATGGGGTAAGACGTGTCAAGACTTTTTATAACAAAAAGAGAAGTAGACTTTATAAATGACATTGGAAAAGAGATTCTAAAAGATGTCATTGGACAAAAGATATTCTTTTACCCGATCTCTGAGACAAAGTCTAATGTTCATGACATATATGAAGAAGCGCCAGATAAGGTATTTGATAATCCCGTAGAAGTCGAAGCACTTGTAAAATATGACCCACAAGAGATAAGAACGAATCAGTTTGGAAGTGAAGAATACTATTCAATCGAGGTGTATGTTCAAAAAAGAGATATGATAGACAAGGGAATCATTATGCAAGAGGGTGATTTCTTCAGTTATGGCGCTGTATTTTTTGAGGTAATTCAGGCGCCTGACAGTGACACGATATACGGAGAGATAGAGTACAAGTCATTCGTCACAATAAAGGGCAAGCAGGCAAGAAAAGGACAGTTCAATTCAAAGTTATTTGGACCGTATGGCGAAGAATATACTGATGATGATGCTGTTCAAAAGACATTTGTTCAGCAGAGGGGCAATTCAGAAAATAGATTAGGAGCTACAGGAGATGTCAGAGCGTTAAGAGAGAGTGGAGTACTAGATGATCCCATATCTGGTCCGCAAGAGGTATCAGACAGGGCCCAGGGCCCAGGATCATCATTCTATGATGAGTAATAGGAAGAAATAAGATGATAAAAAAATATAGCGGAATAGACCCTAAATTTGAAGGAGAGAATATTCCTGATGATTTTTCAATAGCGCCCTGTGGGATAGAGGATATGGATAGAGCATTATTCAACCTCTTTGATGAAAGACTAAAGTTTTCTATAAACGTAAACAATAAGCCAAAGAAGGTACCTGTAGTATTTGCAACAGGAGAAAGATTTGCGCTTACAAGAAGAAAGCCCCCAATAAGAGACTCAAATAATGCACTAATTCTCCCCATTATATCGATAAGAAGAAAGAATATAGATTTTGCACCCAATCCTGGAAACTATGGTACACCAATAGCAACAAGAGACCAAGAAGCATACACTATCAAAAGAAGGCTTAGCAAAAATGATAGAGGATATCAAAATATAATAAACAAGCTAAGATTAAAAAATCAAGACAATGTTGCATCACGACCAGCATTTTCACAAAATGATATATTTCCAGGAAATGTTGCAAAATCAGGAAGAATAGCGTCGAGAAGAAATACAAGAAATTTATCATTTTTTGATGATCCGACTGGGAATCTATTGAGAAATGATCTGACAAATAACATATTTGAGATCATAACGATTCCGTATCCTGAGTTCATACTTTGCAACTATGAGATAACATTCTGGACACAATATACAATACATATGAATCAGATTATAGAATCTCTAATAGTTCAATTTGATGGGCAAGAAAAAGGATTCAAGATAAAAACAAACTCTGGATATGAGTTTGTTGCATTTTTTGAAGGACAGTTCACATCTCAGGATAACTTTGATAATTTTAGCAATGAAGAGAGAATAATACGATACTCGTTCAACGTAAAAGTTCCAGGATTCATATTGGCACCGAATCACCCAAACTTGCCCAATCCGTTCAGAAGATATCTTTCTGCACCAACAATTGAATTTGGGTATAAGCAGTCTAGAACAAGAGTAATATCTGAAGATAAGTCTGAGATATCTCAAAATAAAATTGATAATTTTATTCTATCAGACGTCGAGGTCCTCAATTCCCACGGCGAATCACCAGCACAGCGAGGCCAGTCAAGCGCAAAGCTGATGGACATTACAATAGATCCCTTTACAGATGAAAAATCACGAAAATATGTAAGGGTATTATCTAGGAATCAGAGAGCAGGAGAAACGGTTTCTTCGTCTCGTATTGTAATTGATTTAGAAACTGTTAGTGATATTAAATCTGATTAGACAATTGACGTTTACGACGATAGTTATAACTGCGTGGTAAGTTTTACAAGGAGAAACTGATGGCTGAACAGACCTTCAGATCACCGGGATTTTACGAAAGAGAAATCGACCTCTCCGGAAGAGTCGAAGAAGTCGTTGGAGTTCCCGCGGGAGTTATAGGTACCTCAGAAGTAGGACCTGCATTCATTCCAATTACAATAGGCTCTATTGGCGATTTCGTAAATAGGTTTGGTGAGCTAGATAGAACAAGATTTGGACCGTATGCTGTTAACGAGTTTCTTAAGAACAGGACAGCCCTAACATTTATAAGGGTTCTAGGTGCTGGTGCAAATGATACTTCAACAGATATTGAAGCCACCAGAGCACAGGGAACTGTTAAAAATGCAGGATTCAGTCTTGTCGGCACACTAACACAAACAGATGCCGATGCCGGTCGGGTTCATACACGAGATAAGAGATATCAAGGTGCTCCACAGTTCTTGGTAGCCCGGCATACTGTCAACGCAGACGGGAACCGTGCATACCCGCAGTATTCAGACAACATCAGCTTCAATTCCACAACAGTGGGAGCAGGCTCAGGTTTCACTTCTGAGGTGAATATTGTTAGAGCTATGCTCTTTACTGCAACTGGAACAAAATTCGAGGTTATGGATTTTGATCAGAAGTATTCTGATGTTCAGCCTGTCGCTAGTGCATCAGATCTCTGCAGGGTCGGCACAACTGTTGATACTATGATGTATAAGAGGTTTAAGCTTGTACTATCAAGTAGCACAAATGCAAATTGGAATGATGAGAGCAAGTCTGGAATTAGAATATTTACAGCATCCTTGAATCCATCTGATGATGCTTATGTTGGAAAAATCCTTAACACAAACCCAGCTAGATTCCAGCAAGAAGAGCACCTTCTCTATGCTGATTTTGCAGTAGAAGATGAGATAGCAACAGTATCTATAAACGCAGCTAGATCACACATCAGTGGAACAGTTGCACTATGTACAGGATCTGCAAATACATCATCTAAGTCAGGAATATCTACACTGGCTTTTAGAGATATGTACGGAAGATTTGATACAAGATACAGGGCACCAAAAACATCATACTTCATCTCACAACCATACGGTAATCGTGAGTTTAATTTATTCTATTTTGAGACAATAGCGGACGGTGCAAACGCCAGTGATAAGTACAAAGTCTCTATTAGCACTCTGAGAAAATCAACAAATCCAAAAAGCAAGTTTGGAACATTTACAGTTCTTGTAAGATCATTTGGTGACTCAGATACTGCACCTGAGATACTAGAGCAGTATCCTATGTGTACTCTTGATCCAAATGATGAGGGCTTTGTTTCTAAGAGAATAGGTGATCTAAAGCTAAGATTTGACTTCGATGCTGAGGATAAAAAGGAGCGAAGATTCGTAGTCACTGGAAAGTATCCAAATGTCTCATCGAGAGTAAGAATCGTAATGAGCACAGATATGAATAGAGGAGAAGTGCCAGAAGACGCTATTCCGTTCGGATTCAGAGGTGTACCTGTCTTAAAGACTACTGACACACTAACAGATGAGTCTAAGACAGCCCTGGCATTTGGTGGCTTAACATATGGTGCTGCCAATTCTCGAAGAATGGGAAGCAAGTTTCCCAAGGACTACGACGGCGGCCTTGGATCTAGTGGTTCTATATCTGGTCTATCTGGATCAATTGTTCCGCCAATGCCGCTGAGATACAAGGTAACAAAGGGAAACACTGCAGTGTCTGGTCCACCAGGCTCACCTGGAGATGATGAGATTACAGACAGCAGATTTTTCTGGGGAATCAACACATGTAGAGTTCCACGAACTGGATCACTCAGTCTTTCAGCTCTGAATCCAAATAATTCGTCAGAGGTAAATGAGCTAGTTAGGTCTTTTACAAAATTCGTAGGAATAGAGAATCTTGACGCTGTTGTCACAGGTTCTGGAAAAGATGTATTCAATAATAACAAGTTCACTCTTGCAAATGTTGCTCTCTCAGCTCACAGGACACAGGCTGGAACGTTAAATTCAATCGTCTCAACTGTAACGTCTTACCTCACTGGAACAGCCAAGGAGCACATGCTTGAAACGGTATACATTCGTGATGGTGTTCCTGACTCAAGTGGATATACGGTCGATGACGGCTCATCTAGATACAGATTGACATTGGCAACATTATACTCTGCACTTACGTCTTCAACATACTTCAATAGGTTCACTGATTACGCTAAGTTCACTAACATATTCTACGGCGGTTTTGATGGAAACAACATCCTCGACGTAGATATGTCAAGAATGAATGACAGGGCTACATCTACTGATCTTGGAGGAAAGGCTGCTGGAACTCTTGATATAGGCATAAGCTCTGATGGTACAAGCACAGGTGCTGTAAGCGCTTTCCCGGCTGGAGTGGGAAGATACAATAATGGAATATTCTCATACAAGACAGCAATTGATATAATGACAGATCCATTTGTAACAAGAATAAACATCTTGGCAATTCCTGGAATTAGAGACGCGTTCGTAACAGATCACGCAGCTGACTCCACGAAGGATTATAGCAAGGCGATGTATCTTATGGACATTCCTAACTTTGACGATGACATAACAAGAATCTATGACAATGATGGAAAGAAACCAGATGTAGGATACACGAGAGAGAAGTTCGACTCAAGGGCAGTTGACAACAACTATTCTGCAACATACTTCCCAGATGTTACTATTCATGATAATGTAAATGACATGAAGGTGAAGGTGCCGGCATCAGTTGCTGCAATAGCAGCTCTAGGTTTCAATGATTCTATATCATATCCGTGGTTTGCACCTGCAGGATTTAATAGAGCTGCTTTGTCAATGGTGACAAACACAGCAACAAGATTGAACAAGGCAAATAGAGATGACCTATATGACTCTAGAATAAATCCGATCGCATCTTTTCCAGGTGCTGGATTTGTAATATTTGGCCAGAAGACATTGCAGCAAGCGAGAAGTGCTTTAGATAGAGTTAATGTAAGAAGGATGCTTCTCGAGGTGAAGAGGCTCGTAGTAGGTGTTGCAGAAAAAATTGTCTTCGAGGCAAATACTACTTCTACTAGAGCTAAATTCGTTTCTCAGGTAACGCCACTTCTAGCTCTTGTTCAGAGTCAACAGGGGATTGAGAAATTCTCTGTTGTAATGGATACCTCTAACAATACACAAGAGGACATAGAGAATAATAGACTAAACGGTAGAATCGTTCTTGTTCCTACAAGAGCTGTAGAATTCATATCAGTTGACTTTATTATCACCAATGCCGGTGTAAGTTTTGAGTAGGGCATATTTATTTATGAAAACTTTTGGAGATGTAAAGCATGGCTGAAACAATATCAAGCCCAGGCGTAACTACGACAGAGATAGATCTTTCTGGTCCGTCTCAAGCACAGCCTTCGGGTATCCCTGCAGGAATCATTGGAACATCCAATGAAGGTCCTGCTTTTGTACCACTGACAGTCGGAACTTTCACAGATTTTATGGTGAGATTCGGAGAGTCAGATGGAGAGAAATTTGGACCTTTGGCCGTTAGTGAGTGGCTAAAGAAAGCACAGTCATGTACGTTCATAAGAGTTCTTGGTGCTGGAGACGGAAAGAAGAGAAATTCAACGACAGGAAAAGTAACAAATGCAGGATTCTTAGTCGGTGGAAAACTCCCACAGGCAAACGGAAATCTTGGTGCAAACACATATGCTAATACGGGTCCATTAGGCAGGACATACTTCCTCGGTTGCTTTATGTCTGAGTCTAACGGAAGCACAATCTTCAGGGACGGCGGGATTCAGAAAGTAGGAAGCTCACCAGACATGACAGCATCAATGCCTATTCTAAGGGGTGTATTGATGGCACCCAGCGGTGTAATATTAAAGCTTTCGTCATCAAGAGGAAATAACGCAGCTCCTGCAGCTACTGCACGAGCAAATGAAGCTGCAGAAGTTAGAGGCTCAATAACTGGCTCAGCTGAGATTGGATCACAGGAATTTGTAATGTTCCTCAATGGTCACAAAGGTCTAGACGCTGCAAGCCCAAGAGTTATAACAGCGTCATTTGATATGAATGGTGGAAACTACTTTGCAGATACACTAAATACAGATCCCACAAAGATAGAGGAGAAAGGACACTTTCTTTACACGCACTATGACATTCACCCTGCTCTAGCTGCTGTGACTGGAACTGGTCGCGTAAGAGAGGAATCCGTTCAGAACTATGGCGGCTCAAGTACATGGGAACCTATAGCATTCATTACAACAGGTGCACTTGCTAGAGATACATCAAATGCTTCTATTCCAAACTATGAGTCATTTGAGGATAGATTCCAGACAACGGAGTCACCATATATTATATCTCAGGCCTTTGGTGGAGTTGCATATGACCTGTTCAAGGTAGTGTCAATAGACGATGGCTTCGCACCCAATACGAGGGTGAAGATTTCAATTGAAAATCTTGCAAAGTCAACATCAGATACAAATCTATTTGGAAGCTTTGACATTGTAGTTAGAGACTTCTTCGACACAGATGAAGAAAAAGTTGTGATGGAGGCATATAGGGGAGTCAACCTTGATCCGTCATCAACGAGATTCGCACCAAGGGTTGTAGGTGATCAGACTATATACTTTGACTTTGATAAGGCAACAGCATCACAAAAGCTCGTTGTTGAAGGAGATCATCCTACAAATTCAAATTACATAAGGCTAAAGCAGTCAAACGCACTAGATGCAGGAGAAGTTCCAGATAATGCTTTACCGCTAGGTTTCAGAGGAATCAAGCATCTTGTAACATCTGGGTCAGAACCTCTTACTGAGCAGCTAATTGGAGCAGGCGGCGGAGTCCCGGCAGATATGTACGCAGCAATGCTCAAGCAGACAAGAGTTCCTCCAATTCCGATGAGAGAAAATTTATCAATTGGAACTGATCCGACAAAGACAGTCAAGGCACAATTATACTGGGGAATTCAATTTGATCTCAAAACAAAGGTCTCTGAGCCAAATTCAGCAGCTTTACTGAACAGGACAATTACATCGCACACTAAGTTCTTCCCGATGTTCCATCCGACAAATAGAAATGTCATGGTAGGAGACAATGCAGGTGTGGCAGACAGCGGAGGAGTAGTTCTAGATTCAGATAAATTTAATAATAATAAATTTACTCTTGAGAACATATCTGTAAGGACAGGAACAGATGGCTTAGCAGATGCCTTGGAATGGGTATCAGCATCCTACCATAGAAACGGCACAATAGACACATCTGCGACAGATAAGACTAGAAGATTCAAGGTAGATGACCTCGGAACTTCCGCTAATAGAAATTATGCGAAATTCACATTAATACTCCAGGGCGGATTTGACGGAGTCAATATCTTTGACAAAGATAAGGCAAATCTAACAAACAATGCGTCTAAGAGAGAAATGGACGATGCTGATAATCAGGGTGGAACCGCAGGTCCCACAGTAGGATCATTTAGAAAAGCCATTGATGTGATGGGTAATAAGTCTGATGTTGACATAAAGCTGTTAGCAATTCCAGGTATGAGACACACGGCGATAAGTGACTACGCAATCGATGTAGTTGAAAATAGATTCGACGCAATGTATATCATGGACATCGAGGAAAGAGACACACTTAATAACGTTGTCACATCCTCAGCTGATCAGGTGATATCTGTTGGAAACACTGTTACGTCGTTTAAGAATAGAGGACTCGATACATCATTCGGTGCTGCATACTTCCCAGACTGTGTCGTTACTGACCCAGTAACACTAACAAACGTAAGGGTCCCGCCTTCTGTGGTCGTTCTTGGAGCATTCTCACTGAATGACGCCGTCGGCCACCCCTGGTTTGCTCCTGCTGGATTCACAAGAGGCGCATTGAATTCCACATTGTTTGCATCTGTAGACCTCAACAGAGCCAACCTAGATGATCTTTATGACGGCGATGTGAATCCTATAACAGACTTCCCAGGTACCGGTGTGGTTGTTTGGGGGCAGAAGACGCTTCTTGCAACTCAGTCTTCTCTTGATAGAGTGAATGTAAGAAGGCTTCTCATAGAAATAAGAAGGTCTGTAAGGGCTATTGCGGACACGCTTCTATTCGAGCCCAACAGGACATCTACACTTGATAAGTTTTCTGGTCTTGTTAACCCACTTCTTCAAAGCATACAAGATCAATCGGGTCTCGATAGGTTCAAAGTAATCATCGATACAACAACAACAACACAGGCAGATGTTGAGAATAATACAATTAGAGGAAAGATCTTCCTCCAGCCCACTAGAACTGCAGAGTTTATCTCACTAGACTTTGTGGTAACAAATGCTGGAACTGAGATCTAGAAACTTGAACACAAGATATATATACTTAATAGTCAGGAGAAATAAAAATGGCCGAAACACTAGCAGTCACTGATCTACTTCCAAATAAATTTGAGCCAAAAAGAAAATTTAGATGGATTTTTGCGATTGAAGGTATCGATTCTTTTCTTATAAAAAAGGCAGCGAGACCTACATACACAATTCAAGAGCAGGAAATAAAATATGTAAACGCCGTCCGGTATCTAGCCGGCAGGCAAGTTTTTGAAAAGCTTTCAGTTGAGCTTTATGATCCCATAGCACCTTCTGGGGCACAGCAGGTGATGGAGTGGATCAGGACACACTACGAGTCAGTATCTGGCAGATCTGGATACGCAGACTTTTACAAGAGAGATATTCAGATTAAGATGCTTGATCCTATTGGAACAGTCGTCGAGCTCTGGGATGTGAAGGGAGCATTTCTTACATCAGCTAAATTTCAAGATCTTGACTATGATGATGATAAGATACCCATGGCTATAAGTCTTGACATAAGATTTGATAACTGCGTATTGCAATTCTAATTCTATAAAATTTCTCCTAGTATTATTTTGACGCCTTGGCAATGCCAAGGCGTCACTTGTATGCAATAACGTTTACAGCAAAGACTGTGTGCGTATGATAGATTGTATAATACGACATACTAGGAGGAATAAGTGCCAAAAAAGGGTTCAAATTCTGGAATGCAGCAAAGAAATGTGATGCTTGATGACTTTAATTGGGAGGTGCCGCATGAGACAGTACCAATTCCATCAGAAGGAAGGGTGTATCCTTCTGGAAGTCCGCTTTACAAAAAGAAAACAATTGACATTAGATCAATGACAGCTAACGAGGAAGACATCCTTACCTCTAGAGCATTGATAAAAAAGGGAACTGTTATAACACGGCTATTAAGTGCGTGCGTAACAGACAAGGGCATAGACGTAAATAGCATGCTGTCTGGAGACAGAAATGCACTAATGGTCGCCATCAGGATAACAGGATACGGATCTGAGTATAAGGCTGAAGTCACATGTCCATCATGCTCAGATAAGTCTCGTCAGGAATTTAATCTATCAGATCTTCCAATAAAGAGATTATCGATCAGTCCAGTGAAGCCGGGCGAAAATAGATTTAAGTTTGTGCTACCAGTAACAAAGAAGACGGTAAACTTTAGATTTCTCACAGGAAAAGATGAGTCAGAGATGGCAATTGAGAATCAAAGAATGCAGGAGATATTTCCTGATAGAGAATCTGATGGTCTTGTTACGTCAAGGCTAGCTAATTGCATCGTGTCAATTGACGAAATTGATGACAAGAATAAGATTTCACATTTTGTTAAGAACATGCCTGCGCTTGACTCTCGTAAGCTTAGGACATATATGGATGATTCTGAGCCGGGGATTGAAATGAGATCCATAATGTCATGTCCAAGCTGCGGAGCCAGATCAGAGGTGGAGCTTCCGCTCGGCGCCGGGTTTTTTTGGCCTAGGGACTGAAGCAAGAGAGATATTCCTAGAACATTCATTTATACTCCAGTATTACATGGGTATGAGTTATACTGAGTCTCGTGATATTCCAATAAGATATCGAATATGGTTCATAAATAGAATTGTGAAAGAGATAACAAAGGGAAATGACTCAGGCGAAGAAGACTCTAGAAGCGCGCAGAGGGTAATGGGTAGAAATAACCTTCCGCCTAATGTTAGAAGATTTACTTGAGCTTTGCAGGAAGTGAATAATTAACATTAGGAGATAATAAAGTGGCAACCGGTGACAATATTAACTTTGGCCAGCAAGCTCAACATATCAGGCAGATAAATCAGAGCCTTGTAAATACTGAGAAGCTGCTGGGTAATCAGCTAAAGCTCCAAGAGGCTATAAATGCGTCACTGTCTGGTGGTCTTGAGGAATATGTCGGCGTAGGCGAGAAGGTCTCAGCACTTATTAAAGACAAGCTGAATCTTGATACAAGCCTAGATCTTAGCACTTCAAGGATCAGAGCATCCACTGCTGATACAACAAAAATAATAGAGGAGTCTACAAGTAAGAATAGGAGTCTTTTCCAGAGTCAGGCAGACATGATGATGGCCGGCGCTGCAGGATTCGGTGATGAGACAATCCAAATGCTTGCGGATGCTGCAGCAGCCACAGATGCGTCACACGAAGCATCAATGCGAGCTGCAGGCTCCAGGTATGATCAGCTGCATCTCTTGCAGGACGTCTATGGCGACGGAGTGATAAATAGCACGCAGGAGATGGGTTCAGTTGTTGACAAAGCATACAAAGCCTATACTGCTTCACAGAAAGCGTTCTATACTGAAAGAATTGGTGGCAGCAAGACATCTTATCAGCAAGTCTTTAAAAGCGAGAAAGATCTAAATGAATATCTTGATGAAGCATTGCTCAGCAGGAGAAATACTGAGAGACTAATGCAGAGTGATATGGCAGAGCAGCTCCCAGAGCTTGCTGCCAGAGCTCGTGCCATGGGCATGACAGCCGGGGAGTTCGGCACCACCCTCGAGGTGATGGTAAACAAATACGGCAGCTTTAACGAGAGAGCATTCGATGACATGCAGACTAACCTGAGAGTCTATGCAGATGAATCAGGGATGCACATGAAGGTACTGGGCCACCACCTGACTGACCTTAAATCAGACTATGAGACATTTGGAGGCTCGGGTGAACAAAGCCTGTCACATCTTTCAGCAATGATGCAGAAGGCGGGCCTACAGTCAAAAGACCTCCAGCCTGTTGTTCAAAATTTCCAGGACTTTGAGAAGGCGTCTACATCTGTAGGTAAGATCAATCAGTTGATGGGAATTAACCTGAATGCTTCTAAGCTGATGGTGATGGCAAATAACGACGCCGGCGGCGCCATGCAAATGATGAAGGATGCCATCGACGAAAGCAACATCTCACTTGAGCAGATGGGTTGGGCACAAAAGAGTGCAGCAGCAGAGTCACTAGGCTTCAGAACTGTTGCAGCATTTGAGAGATTCGTTACAGCTGATGACATAAAAGACATCAAGGATTTTGAGAACGCCATCGTGACTGCGAAACAGAAGTCAGCACCAGGCGACGAGATAAAAGATCTCGCAGGTGAGTTTGGCCAGGTCAAGATAAAGGCCGGAGAGCTATCAAAGGTCCTAGCAGATAGGGCAATTGGTGCTGCACTTACTAAAATATCAGGTCCTGCTACAAACCTTGCAGTAGCATTCGATAAGGTTGGAACATCTATGCCTGTTGCCGGGTTTGAAATGCTAGGCGACACAATGTCCAAGGCTGAAAAATTAGTTGGGTCAGACTTCAAAGGAGCAGCAGACGGTCTCACTTCAGTTGGAACAGCAATGGGTGGAATGGCAGAGGCGCTGAAGG
>Ga0209756_1001548_pt1 | contig 21069 bp, 24 predicted proteins | sample ETNvirenome_6_85_FD_184071 | JGI IMG/M metagenome (GOLD analysis project Ga0209756, IMG submission 184071) | Marine viral communities from the Pacific Ocean - ETNP_6_85 (SPAdes) (version 3) | ecosystem: Environmental > Aquatic > Marine > Oceanic | place: Pacific Ocean | collected 2013-06-19 | reverse complement strand
GATAGATCGTGGATATGATTCTGTGGGCCAATTCTGAATAGGTCATTGCTATGCCTCTAGCTGTGAATTTGTTGGAGTAGGAACAGGATTTCGCTTTCGTCGTCTGTGGAGGCTGCGGTCTCTTCAATCATGTCGCCGTCCTCTACTACGTATAGATGGTATTTCCTGTCTTTCGGGTTCTCTCTGGCACTGGGCAAATCTGGGGCAATGAACAATTTAGCAATCAGCTCATCCTGATAAAAGAAGCCGATCGACGGTGAGTAGCTTTCCCAAGTGGTATTCTGGACCGTTACAGGCCGGGAGCGCATGCACGCCACATGATTCCACTCAGACGGGTAGCTGCACGGGTAGCCGCCCCACGTGAGAACACAGCGAGTCATGAGATCACCATGGCGGAGAGAATGGTTACGACTGTGAAGCCGTAGATCGAAGCGGACAGGATTCTATTGATGTCAATCATTGGTTCGCCTACCCGCAAATCGTGAGCAGGAGAACAGGAACAGAGGAGATTGACGCAGTGATAGCGGCAGCCCTGATGGCTGCAGGCATGCGGACGCGAATCCTCCAAGGAAGAGCTGAACGGTAGGCGCTGCGGATTGAGGTATTGATCTTGGTCATTGTTTGCTCCATGGGGGGGGATTGGGTTGATTGGGTTGTGCCCCCCGCCATGAATACAGTATAGCGCGCTACGCGTAACCATGAGACAGAATCATATAGTTCTATCAATGGTCAGGATAGTTCTACCCATGGAACAAGGGATAGTTACGCTTGAACCTGGCCTATCGTGATATACCTTTAATGATCAGACCTTTTATATAATAGAACCTGTAGCCTCACTGGTGATCATACTGAGGATCGTGTGGCGCGTTACAGGTGTATAGGGTTTTGCTGACATGGAACCGGTGGATATCTTGCGATAGTTCAGTATCTACCATTGGTGTCGTTTGTTCTATGCGGTTTTGGGCATGGAACAGCATGGAACAGGGATACCCCGGGAGATGATTATGTCAGGCCCTGATGACTGGGGATCTCACTGATGATCGGATGTGGATGGTAAGCCTACGGATCTCAAAGCCTTGCGGGGTTTTGCGAGATCTTTCCTTTGTGGAGTGGGGAGGAACCAGGACCCGATCTTTGTGCGGACCGTAAAAGTAACCGTATGCAAACCCATACACCCGTATGGAAACTCATACACCCGTATGGAAACCTATACGGTTCAGGCTATCGGTCCGACGGTTCGAGCCGGGCATGATGGAGCGCCACCAGTGCGCCTCAGGGGCCTCGTGCCTGGCCCTGGCACCGAGCGCTTCGCCGGAAGCATCCAGGCCGATAGAGTCGGGCGGGCTGGACGTGAGAGCCCCTGAGAGGTACGATCGAGAGGTAGGGGGGGGCCTGACTGGGTGTGCCTCACTCTCTGATCTTTCCCCAATTTAAAAGGCGTTGACTCGTCAAGGGCTACCGAAATGGCAAAAAGAGGAATCAAAGCTACAAGGCAACGTCGTAGGACTGGGAAGTCCTCAAAGCGAAACCCGACCAAGAAGGCGTTGTTGAAGTCTTTGCGCACCCGGAACAAGAAGGGTGGGAAGTCGAAGGTTTACAACCCGGAAGGCCTGGCGGCATATATTGGTCGCAGGAAGGTCGGGAAGAAGACTTTCTACAAGAGAGCCTCTGCGGCCAGGAAGTCCTCAAATAAGAGGCGCAGGGGGAAGAAGGGGAAGTAGGGCGTGGCTACACCTAGAAAATTAAAAAACAAGCTCACACCCAGTCTCATTGAGAAGCTGGGTATTGCTTTCGAGTTGGGGCTGAAGAGCGCTGCGGCGGCTGCTTATGCGGGTTGTACGGAATCGACGTACTACCGGTGGATGGCCCAGGCTAAGAATGGGGCTGGTGATCCTCGGCTGCAGTTGTTGTTGAAGACGGTTGAGGAGTCCAAGGCAAAGTGCGTCGAGCGTCACCTGATAATCATTCAGGAGGCGGCGATGAATGGGTCCTGGCAAGCCAGTGCCTGGGTGCTCGAGCGGAGATTTGGGTTCCGAAAGGATGGGCCGATTGAAGAGGTTCCGGATGAGTTGGCAGAAGTTAGTAGCGATCTGACCACACTCGAGGGGCGTCGTCAGGTTGTGAAGGCGCTGAAGGATCTGCCGCCCGAGCTCTTGTATGAAGCGATTGAAGAGGCGTCTTGATGGACAGGGTAGATCAAATGATTGCTGCGTTGACCCAGGCCTACGCTCACGTGGTCAGACAGGTTCACGCTGGAAAGCATGCGCAAGACAGGGTGGATGCGGAAGACTGGTTGAGACAGTGGGGCCCGGTTGTGAAATGGGCTCGAGAACAGCCAACCCAGAAGCCGTTGCCTACCAGGGCGCCATTTGAAGTACCGATTCCAACCGGGAGGGTGCCCTGATGTTCGATCCTGCTGCGTTTATTATCAACACTGCACGCGGATACCAGAAGAATGGTCTGGCGAAGTATTGTGGTGAAGCGCCAGGTGAGCGGGGTGGAATGTCGCCACCGCAGAAGCGGTTCCACATGTCACAGAACCGGAAGAGGGCATTTATTGCGGCCAATAAGGTAGGAAAGACGTACTGGGGCGCTGCGGAAGCGTGGTTTCACCTGCTCTCCGACCACCCGTACCGTGAAGTTCCAAATCCAGGCTCCACCGGGTGGGTCTTGTGTTCCGATCTGCGGACGGGATGGGAAACGATCTCGGAAGTCATGCACGAACTGGAGCCACCAGGTGTTCTGGATGGGTCTTGTAAGTATGTTCCAGGGATTGGATACCTGTATCGAAGTCAAAAGATTCTGAGAACGGTGAACGGAAGCCAGATGGTTGGGAAGGGGTGTGAGCAGACGCTACTTGCCCTGGAATCAAAAAGGGTCCAATGGGCGTGGGTCGATGAACCCCCCAAAGAAAGTCACTGGCACGGCCTAAGAGCACGTTTGACCATGGATATGGCGCCCTACTGGCTTACGCTAACGCCTGTGGGGCGTCCTGTAGGGTGGCTTCAACACATGCTCGAGGGCTCTGTTGAGGACAATGTTGAACCTGAACCCGGGTGGCACGTTGAACACATTGAGCTCTCTAAAGAGAATGCGCCGCATCGTGGTGAAGAGGATATTGAGGCCCAGAAGATGGAGTGTTCGCCATGGGAATACAACCAACGGATCTTGGCGCAGTGGGAAGGTCTCACGAAAGATCGTTGGGTTTCGGGCTTTTCGGAGGGCAATCTGTTCGATGATGACGAGATCCCGCAAAACATCCAGTCAATCGGGCTTGGATTCGACCACGGGGTGCGCCCCGGTAAGTCGGTCTGCCACCTGGTTGCTTGGGACGGGTTTGCTCTTTGGGTTCTCGATGAGCATTGTGATGACGAACTCTCAACCCCGGCCTCAGAGGCCAGAGCCATCACTGAAATGATGAGGACCTGGGGAATAGAGCCATCAGACGTGGATGAGGCTCGAGGAGACTCCAACAGTGCGGGCAAGATGGGGATGGGGTTCTCTCTGAACGACCTCTATATGCGCGAGTTCGCCAAAATCTGCTCGTCATCACGGCCACCGTTCGACATTCGGGTTCCGTACAAGCGTAGGGGTTCGATTGATGCGCGGGTACGGATGATGTCGAGCGCATGTGTTGATGGGAGATTCCGGGTTCATCGCGGATGCACCCGCTTGATCCATACTTTGCGCCACTGGAGAGGAGCAAATGACGATTTGAAGGACCCATTCGACAGTTGCGGTTACATTTCTGAGATATACTTGGCCCCGAGCGGAAGCAAGGGACCGGGTCTGATGCTGATCGGGTAGCGGAGATCATATGTACGACATACCTGGCGATTACATGCCCCAGTCCGATGAGGACATCTCTCGATGGGATGTTCAGAGCCTCCGCTATCGGATGTTGACGGGGCAACAGCGTGACGATGTAATCGAAGAAATCCGAAGCATGTTTGCCGCAGAAGTCTCGATGGAACTCGAGGTTAATCCTGACCTTTCGCGAAATACGTTTCGGATGGTCTGGCAGCAACTTTGCAACGCATACCTTGACGCGCCAATGGTTACGCTAAGGAGCGGGGCTGAGCCCGGCCTCTCGTCTGTGATTACCCATCGGCTCTGGCCCCAAAGGCAGACGGCTGATCTCTGGGCGCAAGCTATCCGCGAGTCTTTGTTCCGCCTTGACTGGGTTCCGGGTGGCACCAAGGTTCGGTATCGCCCAGTGTCTCCAGACCTGGTCGTTTGCCGGGCGTTGCCTGATCAACCAGACGTTCCAGGCTATGTTTCAGAAGTTCGCTTGCGCCATTTGCCCAATGGCGAAGAGGTCTGGACCAAGGAAATCTGGGATGTCATGTCCCCGACTCCGATATTCAAGATCTTGACCAAGTCCGGAGACGTTTGGGCCGATGTAACCGCTCAATTCGCTCCGGACTTGGCAGGCGAATATCCATACATGGACCGAGAAGGCAATCCCATACTTCCATATGAACTTATTCATGCAGAAGTTGCGCCACAGCTCTGGTCCTACCATACCGGAGCGGAGCTCGTGGCTGGTTCGCTGCGCCTCGCTGCTCTGTGGACCCACTGGGGCGATGGGTTTACCTCTGCATCGCACCCGCAGCGCTACGCGGTCGATGTCTCCACGCAGGCCGGTATCACCAGGCACTATTCTGGTCACAACGTCGAAGTCATCCCGACAGATCACAAGTCCATTCTGAGATTTAAGTCGGATGGCCCTACTGGGGCTGTGCTTGGGCAGTATTCGCCCGCCATGGACGCCAGAACGGCGGCAGAATCGCTCCGGATGTACGAAAAGGGCTTGGCGGTGTACGCTGGATTGAACCCAAGCGACCTGCAACTGACTCAGGGCCAGTCGGGGTATGCCATTGTGGTCTCCAACCAGGGGAAGAGAGCCCAGCAGAAGCGTACAGAACCAGCTCGACGCATGGCTGATCAGCGCATTCTGGCAAAAGCCGCAAAGATGGCCAACGCATACGCTGTTCCGTCTCCCGGTCTGCCTGAGGAGCCTGGGGAATACCGTATTGAATACTCAAATGTGGGAACAACGCCCGAAGAGCGCAAGACCCACACGGAAGTCATAAAATCCGAGCTAGAAATGGGACTGATCTCCCGTGTCGAAGCCTATCGTCGGCTAAATCCCGGCGTTGACTCAGATGAAGAGGCTGTTCGTAGACTTATTGATATTGATCGGATGACAAAGATTCTGAACCGGAGCCAAGAGGCCCCACTAACCGCAACACCAGCGACACAGGGTGATGATAATGAGCGAAGAAATGAAGGAGGAGACTCAGAGCTCTCCGGGGACGGTGCCGAGCTACCGGCTGAGAGAGGAATCGGAGAAGAGGAGGAAAGCGGAGGAGCAGTTATCGAAGATTCTTGAGGAAGTGAAGGGCCTGAAGGGCGCTCTTGCCGAGGCTCACTCGAAGCTTGACACCACTTCTTCCGTGCATGAGCAGGATATTGCCCTGATCTCGGCTGGAATCATCGATCCAGAGGTCCGAGAGTTCGTGCGTGAGCGATTCAGCAAAGCTAAGGACGCGAAGGATTTCGCTTCGTGGATGGAGGGCCAGCAGAAGAGCCCGTCTGCGCTGTTGGCTCCATTCTTGAAGAAAGAGTCTGGCGCCGAGGTTAAAACAGAGGCGAAGGCGGAGCCCAGAGCCGAAGAGAAGCCTGCTCCCGCCGTAGAGCTTAAGGGCAACCCAAACGCTGGAACCGGGCAGCCGGTTCGGAATAACGGAACGTCATGGTCTTCCGATGACATCAAGGCAGCAATGTCTAGGAATGGCGGGGTGGGGCTTGGGGCTTCCAAGGATGCGATTCTCAAGGCGCTCGCCGCAGAGGGTTTAATCAAAGGACCTTCTGTTTGACATCGTGGGTTGTCAAGAGATAGCCTTGATGTGTAGCGGAGTCGCCCCCCGATAGTGGGTGTTGAACAACATCTCTTCACTATTAGGAGCCAGTTACTATGGCTGACGAAATTACCTTTAGTACCCTATCGTCTACCGGTGGGCGTATTTCCGCAGTCCTTTCCGCACTTGTGCGTCAACAGCTTTATGATGCAACGGATCTCCGCAGCGTCATGACGTTGATTCCATGGAGCGCGGTGGGTTCAGACAAGATGGAAGTAACCCTGGACGCTACGCCTGGCGCATTCGCTGCGGCCACGTCCGAGACTGTTGGCGGCCTGTCGAACAGTGCATACACTACCAGCAAGTTCTCCTTGCAGGTTGCCCGCTATGCTCGCCAGTACCAGGTGACCGATCTATTCGGCATTTCTGGTGGCCCCATCGATCTGGACCGCGTTGTGAACAAGTTGGTTGAGGGAGCCGGTCTTACCATGACCGATCTTCTCTGCAACCTGTTCAACAGCCTCTCCAATTCGGTCGGGACGAGCGGTGTGGATCTTGACGTGGATACCATCTACGACGCGCTATTCCAGCTCAACACCTCGAATGCATCCGGCCCCTACACGGCTGTGCTGCAAGCCCAGCAGATGAATGACTTCCGTTCCTCCCTTCGTGGAGAGACCGGTGCCATTCAGTTCCGCGAAGCTACTGCGGAGACCCTGCAGGCTCGAGGCCCCGGATATCAGGGAGACTTCCTCGGTATTCGCTTCTATCAGAGCGATAGCGTAGCCAAAATCAACACCAACGCCGACTATTCCGGCGCGATGTTTGTGGATGGTTGCTGGGCGTACACCATGGCTCCCGTTCGGGCGCTTCAGAGCTACATCCCAGAGGACAACATCCTCGTGGATGCCAATGAAGTCCTGGTGGAGCTCTCTCGCGATGCTGACAATGCGATGAGCACCTGCATTGCGAATATGTACCCTGCAGTTGTCGAAGTTGAAGACGCTCGCGGCGTCGAGATCGTCTCAGACGTGTGATTCATTTATGGGGGCCCCCTGTTCTGGGGGCTCCCTTTTTTAAGGAGCAGACATGCAGCAAGGAACCGTGCGCCTCACTCAACCCAAGCGTGAGAAAGCACATGTCAGGGAGGTCCATGGCCTCCCGATTCGCCGTGGAACCAAGCCAGGCAAGCGATTCGTTTACGTTCACTACCCTAAGTCCTGGGAGTTCGTGGGCGGAGAGCACGGCTTTCTACCCATCCCTAAGCGGGTGGTGGCAGTTCCCGGGTGCAACGGAATCGGGAAGAGTGGAGACCTGACTCCGGTAATTATTGGCGTCACCCAAAAGGGTGGAACCTACATCAACCCGACCGACAACCGCCTCGGTGAATACGAGGGCTACGTCCAGTATTACGATTGCGAGAACGGCCAGAAATGGTACTGCGATTTCTGCGCGGAGGCCACGGTGCTCCCTGATGGAGAGATCATCTGGGACTCTAAGCCTGGCGAGTGGGAGAAGTTCAGGGCGAAACTGAGAGATTCTGGAATCGTTCAGCCATTGATTCCTGAGATCTACCAGATGTTGCTCGAGAAGCAGTCCAAGCGCACCGAAAGGATTGGCGCAAAGCTGAATCGGAATCCGCATCTTCAGAACAAGTATGATGTGGAGCTCCAGAAGCTTGAAGACATGCGTGGCTGCTGGGATGCTATGCGGCAAGAGAAACTAAAGGTCGCCAAGACCAAGCCAAAGGCTGCGCGACGGAAGGCTGCAGATCCTTTGAAGGATTGATTGTGGCTGGTGAACGAAACAAGCGGCGCGAGCAGATTGATCGCATGGTTCAGCACATGGTTCAGAACGGTGCAGACGCTAAGAAAGCCAAGAAGAAGGCAATCGAGTGTGCGGTACGTGCAGACAGGCGTTCTGATAAGAAGTAGACTTTAATCCCATGCCGGGAATATCCGTAGGAGGATGAAATGGCATTCAATGGTTCAAATCCCTTTAAGATCCCGCGCCCGCTTGCACTGCCTGGCGCCTGGAATGCAGAGTCACTGACAACTGACAAAACACTCACCCTCAAGGATTCGATTGCTCAGGCACTTGATCCGGGTGGCGGCAACAAGTCTGTGATCCTGCCCGGCGGGCTCACCAAGGGGCGCTTCTACGTCATCGCCAACACGGGTGAGGAGGTGTTGATCATCTGCCAGCCCAATGGTGCTGCTGAGGTAGGCAGGGCGGATCAGAATGATATGGCTATCGTCTACGCTTCTGACAACATTGCTGCCGGTGGAGCCTCTGGTTGGTCCCTGTTCTTCATGGTCTCTGGTGCTCCCAGCTAATCGATAGGAGGTCCCCATGTCGGATACACTCTACAGTGCCCGGTTTCGGGGGCCTACCCTTATCGAGCACAACAAGTCCCAGACCGTCTCTCTCGACATCGAGCAGGCCGGTTCGTCCCCAACCCTGACCTCCGGCACCTTCTACCTGTATGATGCGGGTGGAAGCGCCATTGTGGACGCCCAGGCGGCCACCATTGCCGGCGGGACCATCTCTGGGACCGTAGCGTCCTCTGATACCAGCGGAAAGACCCTGGGGCCGTCCTGGCTTGTTCGCTTCGATGTAATAATCGGAGGGAAGACATACCGATTTAACAATGATGCATGCCTTTGTGTTGCCAGGCTGTATCCACCAATTGGCCAGACCGACCTGGTGAACCGTCATTCAGATGTGGCGAACCTACTGGCGTCGGGTGTGACCAGTTGCCAGCAGTATATTGACGATGCGTGGAGTGATATCACAAATCGAATGTACTCTGAGCAGGTGTATTTTTGGCGACTACGGACTCCGAGCGCTTTTCGCAATGTCATGTTTGCCCGCTCCTTGGCATTGATTTTTCGGGACTACGCTACGCTGCTCAATGCTGGTGACCGATATATGCAGCTCTCGGACTATTATGAGCAGCAATATGAGCGGGCCTATTCCAAGTTGCGGAGCCGAATCGACTCTGATGAGGACAACCAGCTTAGCGCGCGTCAGCAGTCGATTCCTGCGGTTACATACCTCTCCCCGTTAAGCTATAGGCGAAATCGGTCTAGACGGAACTACTAATGACACCAGACACCGCTTTGAGCGCCATTATTGCTAGGCTTGAGGCGGCTGGTCTCACTAAGGCAGTCAGCCCTCTTGGGGTGTCGAACTCGTCTGCGCCCCAGATGAACCGGTCTTTCTCTGTCCGCATGTTGAGCCTTGGGCCATCATCGAATCCTGATCGGTTCAAGCCCACGGTGGCTGGGCTGCGCGTAAACAATCGCTTCCAAATCGAGTTGGGACATAGGCTGAACCCGAATAGCGGGCAGACCGCCATCAGCCAGGCTCTTCAGGATTTGTATAAGGCCATAAAATATTTAGACGCAGACGGAACATCCCTCACTCAGACGGGGGCCATTTCTGTGGGCGCCTCGTCCGCTGAATACGCCTCTGGCGGCGCTTATTACATCCAAAGATTCTCCCTGGACGTGGTATACAACCTGTCCATGGTGATTTGATGGGTGAGGTGTCGGCCCAAATCAAGTTCCAGTCAATAGATCGCTTCATCAAGCGGAAGCATGGCTCGCATCGAAGGCTCACCCTCAGGGAGAGTAACGTGCTCAACAATTATATTTCTGAGATTGTCCTAAGCATAGAGAGCAAGTGGCCCATTCTCACCGGGTATTCGATTGTGCGCTGGACGTGGCGCAACGAGTCCTCAACCGGGAACACCCGGGTCTTCATTGAGAACAAGGCATGGTATGCGGACTGGGTCCACTCGAAGGGGGTCCGCAGAAGCAACTGGCGGTGGCTTGGCCCCGCGCTTTGGCAAGAGGTGGTTCCGGAATCATTCAATGAGTTCAAACCCATGCTTCTGTCGGATTTGAAGAAAGAGATTGAGAGAACGGAGAGAACGCGCGAAGATTTGTCTGGGCCCCAGAGACAATTGGCCACATTTGAAGAGCTCGTCAGCCAGTTTGGGTGATCAATGAAGACAAAATTAAAGTTCTCAATGCCGGACCTTTCAAGACTGGAGTCAGTTGCTCAGACGGCGGTTGCTCAGATCATGAACGAGATGACCGAGAAGATCCTTCAGGACACCAGGAAGTTGTGGACCGGATGGAAGTACAAAGGAAGGCCCCCGGACGGCGCTCGGAATGTCTCAATGAACGCATGGAAGGCCAATGTGGAGACGGAGCAGAACACTCACACCATTTGGTTGAGAAACGATGCAATTGATTGGAGGGCCGAGTATTATTCTCTAAAAGGCAACTCTGCGCTTTCTGCGAAATACAAAGATCGCCCCTACGTCAGCATTGTTTCGAGAAGAAAGGGCGGATCTCCGGAATACCTTAAAGTTAAAGAGATGATAACATTGGCACACATCCCTGAACTTGAACGAAAGATTTCTGAATCTGTAGTTGAAGCCATTAAAGGGATACCCAGAACCACCAGAACCCCCAGACCGTCCGCAAGTAGCGGCATGGACATCATCGTTTAGGAGTCCGAAATGGCCGAATCCACCGTAGTCAAAGTCCGCAGGGACGGAACAGTAACCCTCAAAGACGGTGGTGGTAACACCTACGTTGTAGCCTACGAGAACGGTGATCTTTCGTTCGATGGGGGCACCAAGGCTGATCGTATCGTAATTCGAGATCGCGGCACCATTGTTGGCTTGCGTAAGGGTGATGATCCAGTTCCAAGCCTGAGTTTCACCGTCATGATGCGTGATTTCCAAGCGTCTTCAGGTGGGTCTTTGATCGACTTCCTTGATAAGACTGGCGGAGCATCTGGGGCTACATCTACAGGCGGGACCGGGTACGAGCAGTATCTTATCGACATTCAGTTTGATGTAGAGGGTACAGCTCATACTGACGCCAACGATCATCGGGCGACCGCTGCAAAGTGCCTCTGCACTTGGAGCTTCAGCGAGGGCGACCCCAATACCATCAGCGTCTCTGCTGAGATCTACGGTGGAATCACATACAGCGAGCCTACTTGATTTGAAAAGGAGCAATGATGTTTGAGAAAAAATTGAAGCTGGGAGACGAGGTTTTCGACCTGATCTTCCCTGAGAGCATGTCCGCCGCCGTAGATCTCTGGTTTGCTGTGGCGGACGCTCAGAAGAAAGAAAGTAGGACGGCTGACTTTGCAAAGTTGGCCGCCGCAGCGATTGGCCTTGGCCTTAAGCGGTCGGACGGGGCTGTGAGTGATGCGCCCGTTTACGATATCGCCTCGCGTGATTTCATCCTATATGGAAACCAGGTAATCGACTGGGTTGGGTCCAAGGGTGGTCGATGGGTAAATCTCTTAAATATCGGGTCTTCGTACCTCAACTGGTGCGCTGCAGAGCTCATGGCTGATGAGGAGATCGTAGAGATGGAGGATTTTACCGTAGCGACCGAGGATCGGCTGACCGGGTAGCATACGCTATTGATAGGTTCTGGGGAAAAGATCCTGGGTGGTATATTGGCCTAGATAAGTCGATGAAGCTCAGGATCTTGGCCGATTGGCGGTTGCACAACGAACCACCAGAGAAAGCTAGGATAAATGAGCGCAGCTCTAACCGTAGGCGTTGGGAGAGGGCGCAGGCGCGCTATACTTCCTGAGTAGGAGTTGGATATGGCCGGTCCCGGTGAGAATATTGAAATTGAGATCTCTGCGAAGGCAGATGGCTTAATCGACGCGCTGAACAGGGTTGCTCAAAACCTGGAATCCCTTCAAGACGGGGTAGCTGGCCTCGCTGGGAAGTTTGAGGCCACCGGAAAGGCGGCGCAAGACGGGATGGACAAGACGGGTAAGGCTGCCGATGGCGCTGGAAAGTCTGTCTCAAAGCTCGAAAAAGACATGGATGGCTTCATTAAGAAGCTGGAGAAGATGAAGACCCCACAGCAGCGCTCGCACGAGGCTCTGGAGGCCGTGGCGGACAACGCAGGACGTGCTGATAGCGCACTGTCGGGCATGGCGTCAGTCTTGGATCAGATCAACCCAGAGATGGCGAAAAATGCACGCCTGGCAGCGGATGTTGCAGGGATGACCGAGCAGATGATTTTGGCGTGGACACAGGCTCCCGCCGTTGTTGGCGCGGTGGTTGTCGCGCTCGCCGCGTGGGAGGCCGCGACCTACAGCGCGAGGAAAGAAGCGGAGGCCTTTATGGGGGCCAATAAGAAGGCGTCGGGAAGAGAAGACACCCGCCAAGAAATCATGAAGAAGCAGGCAGATCTTCGAGACCAGATGACCCTGAGCCTCAAGATATACCGGGGAGAACTGACGGAGAATGATGCCACGCTTGAGAAGAACATAAAGACGATAAACGCTCGCGCGGATGCAGAGATCAAGCTCGCAAAACAGCGAAAAATGAGCATCATCCACGGGAGCAAGTCCTATGAGGTCTTCACGCGGGCGAGGGAGATGTATCAACAACAGGTTGTGGCTATCGACTCGCTCAGGGAGTCCGATATTGCGCTGGCTATGGCGGCATCTCAAACAACGGAATCGATCGACTACCAATCTGAGGCGTTTCAGGCTCAGAGCGCCTCATTGTCGGGGAACATTGAGTCGCTTTCAGCTTTCGTTCGCTGGAACGAAAAAGCAAGCATAAGCGGTGGAAAGTTGACTGATGTCGACAACCTGCTCACCTTGAGCATGGTGGAGATGGGCGGTGAAATGGTGAATATCACCGATGGAGTCCGTCTCTCAGAGGAGGCCATCCGCAAGCTGAGTGAGGGCTTCATAGCGAACAACCAGGCCGCCAGCACCACAACGGAGGAGACCGCAGGCGTTCGCAGAACAATAGATCATTTGAACGAGGTGTTGGACCTTCAAGATGATCGGTGGAAGTCGGTTGAAAAGTCAGTGGAAGGCGCCAGGCACGGGTATGGAGCCATCAACAAAGTTACTGGAGAGGTCATCGGTCTTGCGGAGATGCTCAACAAGATCATCGCTGCTCATGCGGAAAAGATCAGGGCCGCGAAGGCAGAAGAGGCCGAGCTGGCAGCGAAGAGGAAGGCCTGGTATCAGCAGTATAAGGCCGATCTTGAGATGCTCGAGGGTTTGAGGTTCAGCGCTGAGCAGACCCTGAGAAGCGAACTGGACGCCCATGCCGAGTTGTTCCACAAAGATATGGAAATGCTCGATGAGCTTGCCGATAAGTACAAGCGCAACAACACGATGATGACTGCGATTGATGAGACGCGCCAGGCTCTATTGAAGGAGTTCGCTTTTGAGAGAAAGGAGATCAAAAAGAGTGAGGCAGAAGAGGCGTTTGATTTGGCGAGAGCGATTCAGGATCAATTCATCAACCTCGAGAACATCTCTCAAGGCAAGACATTTGAGACTGCGGAATACAAAATCCGGTTGCTTGAGGACGTTCGCGATGAGCAGTTGTTCCAGTTGGGCAGAATGGAGGAAGACCTAAAGAATTCGGGAGCCAACGAGTTGGACATTTCTCGAAAAGTCAGGGCGGAAGAACTGGATGTCTGGAATGAGTTCCTCCAGAAGAAAGAAGAGCTCAACAAAGAGTTCGGGCTAAGGGAGGAGGAGCAAGAGGAGGAACGTATTGCGGACAGGCGTAAGAGACATGATGACGCGCTGACGGCGGGCCTTGAATTGGCTCAAAGCATGAGCACAATCACTCAATTGATGGAAGAAGAAATGGCGGACGCATCCATTGAGGAGAGGCGCCGGTTGTTTACTGCGCAAAAGGTCGCAGCGACTTCTGAAACCCTGATCAATGGGGCCGTTGCGGTCACTCGTGCAATGCGGGACCTTGGGCCAATCGCTGGTCCAATCGCTGGCTTTGCTATTGCCGCCTCAACTGCGGCACAGGTTTCCTTCATCGCCTCCGAGAACCCAGCATTCGATATTGGCGGAATGGTGCGCGGCGGCTCCTTGGCCAAGAGTCCCGACCAGGTAAGCGCCAGGCTGCTGCCTGGTGAGGCCGTCCTGAATAGGGGCGCCACATCTAAGATCGGAGAAGAGGGGGTGAATGCGCTGAATCGTGGGGAGTCGCTTGGCTCTATGGTTGTGGTTCCGGCCTACCGTCATTTCGACCGATTTATTCAAGATGAATACCGCAAGGGCGGCGCTTTTCGGAAGATCGTAACCAAAGAGCGCGATTTTCCGGTAGGTCAAAGGAGGTATTGATCAATGGCTTCAGATGTTTCCAAGTCAGAGTTCCGAGGGCTGCTGGTTCCAGACCCAAGGCTATCCACCGTCTGGGTTGCTGAATCCAGCTTTACCCAGGCGGATCCCCAGCCTGGAATCCCAAGCGCACAGGGCGACTATGAATTGTCTCTGACTTCGAGCGGGGTTCAGGCCGCCTCTGGTCAGTTGAGGATCAGAACCCAGCGCCCTGGACACCCGTCTAAGACTGGGCCAGGCGCCTTTGTTTGGAGAAATCAAGGCGATGGGAACTGGCGAGGCTGGGACACCCCAAATGTGATCACCAACTATCAGTCAGTAGTCTGGACAGATGGAACAGGCCCAACAGTTGCGGCGGTTGGGCCTGATGTTGTCTCGCTTGATGATCAAACAATAGTCTGTGCCTACCATCGTCAGACGGCGTCAGCTCATGAGTTGATCATTCAAACCATGGCGCCGGCCTCGAGCTCGTTTGGAAGCGCTGTTGTTGTTTACTCTCAATCCAGCGCACCATCCACGGCGGCGGGCGATTACTATTGGCCGTGCCTGGTCAAGCTTCCGAATGATCGACTGTTGCTGTACTATCTTGCCTCCGCAGACGGCGCCGGCATGGTGAGAGCGTATGAGAGCACCGATAAGGGCGCTTCATGGTCTCTGGCCGCATCATCAGTTCTTGACGCGCCCATTACTATCGGGGCAACAACTGGCTCTGGCCGGACCGACTATCAGCTTACAGGGATTCGCGCTGCCTATGGTGGCGGCCAAGTCTTGATGATGGTGGGAACATTTTCAAATGATACCGACTATGCGAATCAAACCCTTTACACCCAATACGCATCAGACAGTGCCGGGCTTTCGTTCACACAGGTTGAAGTTGGGCCGTATACGTCTGGCTCTATAGATACCGCCGCGAAATCAACAAGTCATTTCGATGTTGTATACCAAGCAAACGCTTTCGTGATTGTCAGCCAATATGGCTACAAGATGGCTCTTTCCCGCATTGGCTCTGCGTTTCAGCCCGTTACTGCCGCGTCCGTTTCTGTTTCGCCGGCTGATTTGAATTTTTCAATTTTTGGAACCTGGGCCTATATCTCTGGTGGCCTTGCTGCCTGCGTGTCTGATGATGGTGTAATCTATGCGCACGCGACAGGAGTAGATGACGCCGGAGACGCTTACGGTTGCGTCTTTGCTTCCTTGGATGATGGGAAATCAATTATAGATTTAGGAAAGTCTTCAGTCATTCCAGATATTGGCGGCCCTAAATATGGGCCTCGAGGCCTCTGGTTTAACGCTGACGACGGCTCGACCTATCCCTTATATATGCAGACCTGTTTCTCCCGTGGACGGGTAAACATGTTGACCAATCACGCCGCCTCGCCAGGCAATGAAGATAACAGCTTGACGCTTCTTGGAATGGGCGGTCCCTCTACAGTAACAATGCCCCTTGTCGCTGGATATTATGGAAACGATGGAATCGGTGGGTTTACAGAGACCTGGTTGCCATTCGATCTACCCGGAGACACGGGCACCTGGACCGCGACCGTTACAGGAACGCAATCATTGGCGGCTGGTCAACTTCAATTGTCTACCTCATCAGCGCCGGGTCAAACGGCGCGCTATTCCGCCGACCTGACCTCTGCCGTTTATAATGCCGGGTACATTGTTAGGGCTTCTTTGATTTGTGATGCAGGAAGCTTAGCCCTTGACGCTTGCGCCATTCGCTTACGCCTAGCGGACGGAGCTGATGATTATGATGTTTCCGTGCGCTTTTCGTCGTCTGGTTTTCGGGTATATGACAACAATGGCTCAAGCCAGGTTGGTGGTGATGTATCCATAACAATGACCAATGAATATGAATTCATTATTGCTGTCCTTGGCGGGTCAACCGGAAACAATGATGGAAAGATTCAGATTTGGTATCGACTGAAGAACAGCAACAGCGACAGGAATTGGATCAAGTCTACAAGCGGAACCGCCTTGACTGATGACCAGGTCGGCGCAGCCGCATCTTCCAACATCATATGGGGGAATATCGGCCAGTCTGCTACATCGAAATGGACAGAATTCCTTGTGTGCAGGGCTGGCGCAACGGGCACAGATAACATCGTAACGCAGGCCAATCCCGGTGACCTATGGGCCAAGCCATACGCCTCGAGCGGATACCGGTCATATGTGGACGCGGGAACCTTCATTACTGCCCATGACGGGCCAGCCAGGATTGCCGATCGTTACAATGTAGATACCCGATACGGGTACTCTGTTGAACGTATATTCTTCAGCGAATCTCAGACGCCGCGCGTAAGGTGGCGCAGCACCGGGGAAACAGAGGCAACGATAGCCTTTCCGCTTGATTCCAGCCTGCTTGGAACGGATGATAGTTGTCCTGGTAATGATGTGATCGGCTTGGCATTGCTTGGCATCAACTGGAAGACGGGAGTTCTTGAGGGCTACGATTCGGCGGCCACAAGTTGGGTTACTATTGCCAACATTGATTCAGCATCTGGGTTGAACACGCTTGGTTGGAAGCGGGAAGGAAACACAGTGATCCCTTCTGCCGCGTCGGCTGGCTCTCAATATGTGCAATCAGATGAGCTCGAAGGCGCGACGTTTGCGCTCAAGAGTTTAAGCGGCGTGAACTTGAGGAAAGTAAAGACAAACACTTCAGGCAAATGGAGTGGATCAACAGTGCAAAAATTGCCAACAGTCATTCTTGAAGACGTAAGCGGTTCAGATCAAGCGACAGGAACGCTTGGCTGGATCTCAATGCCAAATATTGTTGTAATAGCGAAGCTCAACGGTTCAAAGTATGCGGGCTATCGGATCAAGATTAGCGCACAGGATACGGTTGAAGGATACTTCACCATTGGTCAAGCTATTATCGGATGGGTGGAGGCTTTCGGGCGGCAATACTCACGGGGTAGGGTGATTGAGACCACAGCCAACACCACGGTTACGACCAGGACTGACGGCACTACAAGCTCCAAGAGCTTTGGCCCATCTGCAAGAAATGTCCAATTCTCTTGGACGGATGGTGTGGACGTGTCTTCAGTTCAGGGCTCGAGCCCAGACCCGGACTACATCAAGGGAAGCACTGATGGAAGCGCGGAGCCTATCGCAAGCGTTGGGGACGTTCCTTACCAGATGGAGGGTATCGTTAGAATGCTGAACGGGCCAGAGCAGGCTCTGGTGTACCTTCCAAGCGTAGCGAAAAGCGGAAACACCGTAATCTTGAACCGTAGAAATCAATTCATTCCAGGCCGAATGATGAGCCCAGCCAGGCTGGAGAGCGTTGTTGGAGATGAAGACACAAGCCCGGGTGAAGTGTTCCGGGTTGCTTCCGTCAATATTCAGGAAATCGTCTGATGCCGCGCCGCCTGCCATCCGTTGCGGGTGCAGATCTACTCTGGCTTCTTGAGATAGATTTCGCCGGTCAGACGTTCCGGTTTTCTACTGAGCCCCTTACCATTTCAAAAACAAATGGAACCCAAGTCAGCTATCTTGGTGGGTTCGATGATCCTGGGTATGAGGAAAGCCTTGACCGGTTCAATCATTCCATAGATCAACAAGTCATATCCTTGGAGCTTGTTTTCCCGGTTGATGTTCCGGCCCTATTTCAAAAAGGCCATTTTCTTGGCGGTGCTCGAGCTGAGCTTAGCTGCGTTTTATCTCAAGGCGGAACCATTCAACAGACCTATGAAGGGCGCCTGGTTGTGCTTAATGGGAATGTTACAGATCCCCAATACGGCTTCCCCGAAATGCCAAACGGATACATCAGCGCAAGCATTGAAGGAAGCCTTGCAGAAGATTCTGGTGTTTTGATTTCAGCTTCTCAATCAATATCAGTTGACACCTTCTCAGCCGTTGCGACGGACGGAAAGAATGTTCATGAAGGGAAACCATACCCAATTGTTTTCGGAACGCCAGGCGTATACACAAACAGTGAAGGGACCACAAAGATAACGAGCGGAAGCCCGGCCTATATTGCAGACGTGGACACGGGTAATGATAAGGTTACCAAGCTGGTGATTGCTGGCCATCACGTGAACGCGGCAACAGTAACTATCTTCGATTCGGATGAATCTGAGTCCTTCAGCGTCACGAATACTGAAGACGATTTAGGCCAGCCAATTGCAACCGTTGACCCAAGCGGGGCCTCCACCATAAATCCGAAAGAACGAGAGTTTTGGGTTGGGTGGAATAACGGCGGAGGAATGAAGAACCCTTGGCGCTCTGAAGCAGAGCTTTCCGGCGCTGGTGATGTGATTCGGTGGGCCCTGACCAAATCAACCATGAGCATAGACGCCGGAGCATTTGCCGCCGTTTCTGACTATCTCAACCAATTTGGTTTGGCTGGGTATATCTCAGACCCAGAGGCCAGCGTCTGGGAGTGGGTCTCTGACCTGGCTATAATTCTTCCCGCAACCATCAGAAAGGGCGCGGATGGTCTCTACCCAATCATTCATGATGTTCGCGCTAGCGCATCATCCGGATTCCAGGTCACCGCTGGTCCAGAGTTTCAACAGAGCAGCCAGGTGCAAATTGAGGGAAGCCTTTCAGGCCTTCACAATTCAATTCGGCTTGGGTATGCATTCAATGCGGCAGACTCAAGTCCCAAGCGCTACGCCGTAACCGGAGTAAAAGAAACGGGGGATGCGTCCAGCTTTTCCACAGTCACCACACGCCAATCAATCTCCAGATATGGCCAGCGCTTCCGATCAATAGAGAGCGCATACGTCTACGATAGAGTGACGGCGCAACACGTGGTCAGATATTTGACCGATCTAGAAGCTCTTCCATCAAGGACGATTAGCTACCGGGCATCTCCAAGGCACGCCTTCTTGTCTCTTGGAGACGTGGTAAGCCTTACTGATCCCGCGCTTTATTTCACAAGCCAGGTGTGTATAGTTTCGGGAAAGGTCTGGGATGGTGACTCTTGGATCTTTACCTTGTTGATTGATACAATCCCAGATCGGGATATTCGACACTACTGATATACTAGTTTGACTCCAGACTGATTGACTGAATGAGGAGAAATTATGGCCGTTACAGTTACGCGAAAAGGGAATGAGATTGCGGTGAGCATCTCTGAAACCAGCGCTTCAAGCTCTACCGAATCGACAATTACGCTTGGCGTTCAGAAGTTCCGGGTGTTCCGGCAGCTCTGCCAGCTCACCGCAGGTAGCGGATCAACCGTTGATCCCGTCCTAGCCCGCACGAGCGGAGGAACCGGGATTAATATTCTGGTTGAAAACGATACCGCCGCCGCCACCTGCGATAACAGCGTAACGGGTGGCGTCTGTTGCTTTTCGTCCGATGGCGTGATCTATCACAAGAGCACCCCGAATTCTGGCTCTGATAATTCGGTGTCCTCTGAGTATGCCATCCTGGTCGGCTGGGGTAACTGATGGCACTATCCAGGCCAAAAATCACAACACCAGGCACCTCGGCTGGTGGGGGCTCCTCCCAGGGCATCACCTGTAATGCTGGTTCTGACGTCCAGACCAGTAGCGATGCAAACCAAAGCCTTTCCGGCAGTGTGTCCAACGGGACCGCTGCGTCTTGGGCCTGGACTCTGCTATCTAAACCCTCGAGCTCCTCAGCCTCGATCACCAGCGCAAGCTCTCAGAATGCAACGCTGACAGGCATCGACAAGCGTGGGGCCTACGCCGCCAAATTAACCGTCACGGACTCGGACGGGTTTACCGATTCGGACCGGGTAGTGATTGACTACGCACCCGCCGCCGTGACGGCTAACGCCGGATCGGATGTCCAGACGAGCAGTTCCAGCGATCAAACGCTTTCTGGAAGTGGTAGTGGAGGGACGGGGACTCTTTCATACTCTTGGACCCTTGTAACCAGGCCGTCCGGGTCCTCGGCCTCGATTACCAGCGCGACCAGCGCGACGGCTACACTGACCGGGCTTGATAACGGTGGGGCCTACGTCTGTGCCTTAACCGTCACTGACTCAGCGGCCACCGCTGTTAGTGCTACCGATACGGTGGTGATTGATTACACCGCCGCCGCCGGGGCCGCCGCGTGGACTGATGTTCTCGACCTGGACTTGACCGCCGCCACAACCACCGCTTTGACAAACGACACGAAGCAAACGGTAGACGGGCGCTCCTGGTGGCTACACGTCAGGAATAACGGAAGCATGAGTGCCGACTTTACCAACGGGACTGGGTTGGAAATTGATTTCGGAGGAAGCTCCACAGGAACAACCCGGGTGTTTCTCCAAGTTGACGCCTCGAGTTTTACCCGCGAATCCTCTCAGTTTATGCCCAGGATCCGCGCTCAGATATCGTTCACTGGAATGACCTTGGGCAATAACAATTCCTTCATCGGAATCGGGCTCACTCGAAACGTGGGGGATAATACCTCCACAAAGATGCCGTTCGTCTATGCGATGTATAGACAGAGCGCGTCCAGCACCTACAAGTACAGAGCTGAAGCAGCCAAGGGCACGTGGGGCGGTTTGGCTTCTGGCGCCCAGATTTCGGCAGCCGTCGCCAGCGATTCAGACGACACTGAAGGGTGTCTGGAGATCGTGGACATCGGCCAGGGCATGTTCAGAGCCGGAGGCCATGACGGAGACCAGAATCTAACCGCCGGCCTCGACACGTTCCGGGCCTATGTCACTCCTACCGGCTTTCAAGCAAATACGGGAGGAACCGCTGAGACGACGACGTTTTACAACGTCAACAGCGGAGACCCGGGGCCCTGGATCGGCATCGTTTGTAAGAACGCTTCAAGCGGCGGAAGCGAGGCCGTAACCATCACCCGCCTCAGGATTCAGGAGTATGTCTGATGAGTAACCCGATCGTGTTTATTGATTCGGCTGTCGTTGCCGACTATTCCGATCCCGATGGCGAGCTTCACGAGAACGCCATTCATGTGATCATGACAATCCCAGCTGACCGCCGGGACGACGTGGACCGGAACGACACGACCCGCCGAGAGCTCACTGGCATTATTGAATCCGCCATAGAGGCGATTGGAGAATAGCGATGGCCGAAATGCTTCCACCCCTGTTGGAGCG
>Ga0209756_1001545_pt1 | contig 21087 bp, 37 predicted proteins | sample ETNvirenome_6_85_FD_184071 | JGI IMG/M metagenome (GOLD analysis project Ga0209756, IMG submission 184071) | Marine viral communities from the Pacific Ocean - ETNP_6_85 (SPAdes) (version 3) | ecosystem: Environmental > Aquatic > Marine > Oceanic | place: Pacific Ocean | collected 2013-06-19 | reverse complement strand
CTAGGGTTAGATTGACGGGGCCGTTGCCCGTGTTCTCGAGCGTCGCCATTACGGCAGTCGTGCCGCGCGCCTGCAGCTCGCCCCCGAGCCCGGTAGCGCCGTCGCCGGCAGTTACGGACCCGAACGTTACGTCCGCCGCTGTGTCTATGTCCTGCGGCGTCGAGAGCGTCGGGTTCCCGCTCACGCCGTCGCCGTCCACCACCACCACCTGATCGGCAGTGCCCGTAATGGTGCGCGCCTGCACCGTCGTGGAGGACGTGCGCGCTATCAGCCCGTTGGCGCCCAAGTCGCGTATTCCCGCGAGGATTGCGGCGAGCCCTCGGAGTAGTGCCATGCTGAACCCCTAGACGGCGACCTCGATGGTTTGCACGTTCCAGTCTAGCGCCGTCGCCGCGTCCGTCTGGACGGCGAGCAGCGTGTTTGCCGTGAGCAGTAGCGGCACCGTGTAGTCTTTGTCTACGCCGCTGCCGAACTCCGTCGTAACCGGAAACCGCGCTATTACGGCGTCACCGTCGTATATGCTCACGGTCGCCTGTGTAGCGCCCGCCTGCCATAGGGATAGCGTAGTCACTCCGAGCGCGAGCGACGCCCCAGGAGCTGCAACTAGCGTGGTCTTAACAGAGGCGTCTGCAATGGCTCCGCTCGCCGGCGTCGCGGCGTCGTGCGCGGTCGAGACGAGCGCCTGCCCGTCAGTGTTGACGGTCTGCGTATTGGACCCCGCCGCGCCGTCGATTAATTGCGTCTTTTGAACGTTTGGATAGCCCATGGCTGCCCCCTAGAGCGTGAAGCCCGGCATTTCGCGTATGGTTATGATGGCATTTACGTCGTGCGCGTTCGCGTCCGTGTTCTGCGCGTGCACCTTCAACCACTGCCCCGGCTCCTGGACGATGAGCGCGCCATCGCCGTCAGACGGTCGAAGGCGGATTATGCCGGCGTCGCCGGTCACATATGCGACGTTGCCAAAGGCACCCGTCAGGAGTCGCCCGGCCGGAGTCCCAATCGTAGGAGCGGCGTCATTGCCGGCTGCCCACAGTGACAGGCGCAACTTAGACGCTACGCCGGCGGCGAATACGAACGCCACCTCTTCAACGGCGAAGGGAAACGGAATCGAGGTCGTGCTAATCAGCGTCACGCGCGTGCCTGCCGCCAGTGCGCCGGAATAGAACGGGCAGACGTGCACCCGGCTCCTTGTATCACCCACCCCCGGCCCCCTCTCGGTTATCCATTGGGTATAAGCTATCTTGGTCGGAGCGGTCGGGTTGAGCCATCTGAGCCGGTAGCGGTAACGCGTCGCCGGTATCAGCTTTTCGAACCGGATTTCTAGCGGCTCCCTGAGCGGGTTGCGCAACCATGGCGTATTTCCGTACCCGCTGAGAAGCGATGTGTCCTGCGTAGACCGCGTGTATGGCGTCCAGCCCGGAGCCATGCACATAGTCGAGCCGCTGTCCGCGCGTAGCCGGATGGACACGACGCGCGACGGCTCCCGCACTATCTGCCCATTGTGTGCGTTCGGCGCCGCGCCAAAACCCCCACCGTAAATCGTGAATATGTCCCGCCTCACGCATCAGACCCCCCCGCGTTGGCGGTCGTAGCTCACTAGCCGCCCGAGCGCGCCGCACACCCCAGACGCGGCGAGCGCGTCGAGTATCGGGCGCGCCGCGCCTGGCACGCGCGGTATCGCGGTCCAGTCGAACAGACCCCCGCCACCGTCCCATCTGGCGGCGACGGCGACAACGAGCCCGAGCCAGAACGCGACGCATTGGACGCACCCGACGCCGCGATAGAGCCACCACGGTCGCACGATCTCCGCGCGCAGTGGCGCGCTGATATGCGAGTCCGCGAGCAGGAGCGCGGCGCCGAACGTGAGCGCGATTAGTGACAGGTTCACAGCGCCACCTTCAAGCCCCAGGCGACACCGGCAGCCAGAAGCGCCCATGCGAGCCAGTTAGGCGGCACGGGTTCCGCAGGGAGCGGCGGCGTTACCGGCACTGGCGGCGGCGGCAGAATCGGGAGCGGCGTCACCGCTTCGGGTTCTACCATGGTCGCCAGGACCGCTAAGAACGCGTCGTCCGTAGCCGCATACTGCGGTATTGGCACCCGCTCCCCGGTCGATGATGAGACTACGGCGACCGGCATGGCTACTTGTCTTCCATCTGGCACACGTCGCCGTGGGGGTTGTATGTGCCGGCGGCCGTGATGACCTGCGCGTTAGCGTTGCGGTTGCGCGCCGTAGTTTTGAAGTGCGAGCGCGCCGCCTGAATTAAATTAGTGCGCTCCGCGCCCGTGAGCGCTGATCGGCTGATCCGCACCGAGCCGTTCATCAGTCGTCCGACGGTGATGTCTCCGCTACCGCCGCTACCCGTCGCTTCCGCCGCAATCGCCTTGGCCATGGCGCGCTTAGTAACGTCTGCGTTATCGGTCGCCGCAAATACGTTGCAGGTTGCGCCCTCTGGGTCGCCCAGGAACCCGTCGAGGGCCGCCCCGAACGCGTCGTCCGTGCCTACGTATCTCGGAACGTCCACGGGAGCCGTAGACCCCGAGCCCCCGACGACAGACAACGCACCCATACCCGCCCGTCCGATTCCGTTCAGCATGTCCTAGCCCCCTATGCAGCACTGCGGATTGATGAGTCCGGCGTGCGTGTCTCGCCTCTCGCGCCCGAACATGGCAGGAGTGACTACGTATGTCCGGTGTGCGCCGTGGTCGTGATAGACGGACCCGCGCGGCGTCTGCCCTGCGAGCGTTGCGCCTGCCGGTATTTCCGTCGCGCCGCGCTTGGCGTATCGCGTCTCGATTGGTGTGCTCATGCCCGCCCTCTCTCCTGTGCCGCTAGCACGGCGTCAACATAGGCGGCGTTGCGCGCCGTCGCGGTCCCCGCGTTGTAGGCGGATAGCGCCTGGCGCACGTCGCCCCCGTATCGCGCGCCTTGCCACGCCAGGTATTTGACCCCATACCAGACGCCGAGAACGCCCAAGAGCTCGCGCGGGTCGGTCCCGCCCCATCCCATCTGCCGCGCCGTGCCCGGCTTCACTTGCATAACGCCGTATACGGTCGTTCCGTCTGCCTCCGGCGTCGCCACCGGCACGCCTTTGGATTCCTGCCAGATGACCGCCCGCGTCAGGCTAGGGGATACCCCTAGCCGTCTGCTTATGGCGTCCGCTTCTAGCAGTAGCAGGCGGCGATGCAACCAGAATATGGCGCGCCGCACTAGCCACCGAACCCGTCGCGCCGCTCGAGACAGAGCAGACCCTTCAGCTCGACATACAGCGTAGCGCTGCTTCCGGTCGTCATGGTGTATTCGAGTCCCACCACGCCGCCAGGACCAAACACATAGGGCGCGTCATTGCTGACGAACCCGTTATCGTAGGCGTTGGTTACCGGCGTCTGCGCCCCGGCGAAGCTGATGCCCTGCCCCTGGTCGCTCAGTCGGAACGTCCACGCCTCGCCGCTCTGCCATGCGAATAGCCCGGTCCATATGAACGGGTTGGAGCCGTTAGTGATAAAGGCGGCATTAATCTGGCTAGTCGTCGCGGTCGCCGCCTGCGACGCGGCGAGCCGGTAGGGAATATAGCGGTAGTTCTTTTCCTGCCGGCCTTCTGCAAGCAGGTCCACCAGACCCGGCACAGGCTGATACTGCGACATTCGCGCCCCTCCGATAGCAAGGGCGGCGACGCGAACGCCGCCGCCCTGGTCGTGCCAGTTCTAGTTGGTGATGGCCTGGTCGAGGAATCCCCACAGGTACACGCGCGGCAGCACGGCAGCGCCGAGCGTGATGGCCGCGTGATGGCGCATCGTTCCCACGATGCTCGCCCCGCCAATAATTTCGATCGGCGGCGTGATGACCTCGGTGGCCTGCGGCGCGGCAGGGCCGTTGTTGATCATCAGCGCAGACGGCGTGCCAGTGCCGGCGGCCAGGCCCGTGAGCCCAAAGCCACTCGGCAGAGCGCTGACCGGAGCCTCGATGACCTTCGTGCCGTCGATGCTGAGCTCGAACGTCACGTCTTTGGCGTAGTGCTCCGCGTCGAGCTCTGCGATGTCCGGGTTCCACTCGATGCCGAGCTTGAGAACCGTCATACCCCACGACAGCGGCAGCGTGCCCGCCTGCGTCATGTTGGTGAGGTTCAGCGCCTTAGATGCGCTCTGCACCGTGGCAAAGTAGGTGTACGCCTTCCCCGCCGTAATTGCCGTGCCCTGGCTCACCGTGTCATAGATGGGATACCAAAGCGTGCGGTCGGAGAACGGCTCACCCGTAAGCGGGTTCCGCATGTTGACTAGTCGGCCCATAATTCCCAATCCCCCAAGGATCGTATCTGTGTCCGTGCAGCGGCGCGCGGTCTAGGTCCTGCTAGACCACGCCAGCGATGTTGCTCACGCGCGTCGGCGGCGGCACGACGTGCTCCGTACGGTCGTTATGGTCGATAGCTCCAACGCCGCCGCCTGCCGTCCGCTGGAACCGTTCCGGCGGCACGTTGACGCCTTTAAGAGCAACAGGTGACAGCGCCGCCATGCCCGTGACCCGCGCCAGCGCCGCCGTGATAGCCAGGCTCACAGCCGTCGCCGCGAGTTGCCTACCGCGCCCCGCCATGCCCGGCACGAACCGCTCTGCTACGCCGCCGATTACGAGTGCGAGCCCCGCATCGGTCGCCGCCTCGATGGTCGGATCGTCGCCGCCTGGTATCATCGCGCCGACGAGGCCGCGCGCCTGGCGCGCCGCCACAAGCCCGCCCGCGCCCAGCGCGCCGTCAACGACTGTGCCGGCTACGTATCCGCCGATGTCTCCGCGTAGGATTCTGTTGAGCATCCCGCCCCCTCCGTCTTTCTGCATGGCGTAGGATTGCAGCGCCTCACCGCGTATACCCTGCGCGCATATTTCGCACTCGACCACGCGCGGCATAGCTCTGCCCTATCGCTTGCGCTTGTAGGAGCGGCAGACCCGCCGCCCGTTGCTGGCCCGCCCGAACCGCTGGCACGTCCTGCCCTTGCTCGCCGTGCGCCTGGACCCCGCGCGGCGGCTGACGCCGGACCCGGCGACCTTCTGGAGCCGGAACCCCTTCCGCGTCATGCACCCTTTTTGCACACGCCCGCCGGACAGTTTCCGAACCGTCTTGCATGTGCCGATCTTCATTGCCATTTACTCGGACCCCCTCAATTGCCGAATGTGCGGCGCTAGCAACGTCGCCGCGCCCACCAGACCCCCGCCGATGCCGAGCCAGAACAGCGGCGACGCCGCGCGCCCGTCGCACAGTTTGCGCGCGTCCTCTGGCGTTGCCGCCTCACCGGATGCGAGCGCCTGGCGCACGCACTCCGTAAACGCCTCAACGTCCTGACTGCCCGCTAGCAGGGAGCGCAGACGCCACCCTAGCCAGCCCGCGCCGCCCGCGACGGCTACCGCGCCGATAATCAGCGGCGGGAACCCCAGGCCCGTGTCTGGACACCGCGCGCAGGCGACCACGCCCAAGTCTTTCGCGCACCGTCGCCACTGCGACAGCAAGCGCGCGACCTTGGCGCGCCGGCGCGTGTCTAGCGTGTCCCACCGCGCGATAATCCGCGACAGGTTCCGCTGTGCCTCGCGTAGCTGCGACTGCATCGCCTCGCGCGTCACTCTCTATCTTCCTCTACGGTGACAGTCATTGCCGGCGGCGTTTGGTGACGGTCGAGCCAGGCGCGCATACTTGCCATGAGTTCCTGCCCGGCCCTCGCCTCGCGCTCGACGTATGCCAGGACCGCTTGCACGAGCTCGCGCGGATCGCCCGCGCTACTCACCGCGCTGCCCGTCCGTCACGTCGATCACGCGCCGCGTCGGCATGATCGCGCGGCGGATGTCCGGCCGTAGCCACAGCGCTAGCCCGATGACCGGCAGACCCACGCCGGCGCGTCCGGCGACAGCCAGACCCACGCCGAACCCGATTACGCCCGACTGGAACGACGGATCGTTCAGGAGCGCTACCACAGGAAGCGCCTGGACGGTTCCAACCACGTCGGTCGGGTTCAGTCCGTCGAGCACTGCGATGTCTGGTCGTGGCATGTCTATCGCCTCACCGCGAGCACGAGGCCCACCGTTGCGAGCGCGCCCGCGCCCAGGATTATCGGCGTCCACGGGATGCCGCCCGAGAGGCTGGGACGCGGCGGCGCGTTGTATGGTGGCATTGGTCCAGGGAGCGGCGTCACGATTGGCGTAGCCTTGTCCGAGGATTTACAGCAGAAGTCCATACCTAACTGACAACAGACGGAATCCACCGCGCCTATGGCGTCTGATGGGTTGTCTATCCCCCAATCGAACCCCAGACCCCCGAGACGCGCGCCCCGCTCTGCCGCGCGCAATAGCGTTGGGTTGCCCTTTCGCGTCATGCCAGATAATCCCCCGTCGTGGAACTCGCCCTGGTAGAATCCGAAGTCGAGCCACCCGGGGCCGAGGCCGTCGAGTTTCGTGCCAGGCGCGTAGATGCGTATTCGATACGTCCCGCCCGGCGGCATGACGTTGCCCGAGTCGTCCTTGCCGTCTATCCAGCGGACGCGTATTGGGTTGTCGTCCCATGCCTTGTTGCCGGCGCGGCGTAGCCGCTGATGCCGTATCGTCCTCCAGCATCCCTGTTGCCGTTGGTCTATCTCATAGAAGATTTCACGCACCGGCTTATTCAGGTTTACGCGATGCGCCGGACCCCCCGGCGAAGTCGTCGCCGCCAGCATTTCATCACGCCGGCGCGTTACCGCGTCGGAGCCTGGGCACAAGTCCGGTATGCGGTCGCCGCGTTTGATAGCCGGCGGCGCAGGAGAGAACCCAGGAGGCAATATGTCTGCCGGGTTGCTGCGCTCTTGCATGGTCTTCATGCCGTGCCGCCCGGCCCATGCAGCGGCGGCGAAGAACGGCACATCCACAAGCGTGATTGCCATAGCGCCCCCTACGTCAGAACGGCGAGTGCAAGCAGACCCGCCGCCGCTGATAACCACACGATGCCGCGCGTTTGGCGCTGCTTGGCGTCGAGCGCCAGGAGTTCCGACGCGACGCGCTGGCGTTCCACTTCCGTCATAGCTTCGGCGTTGGCGACCGACGACGCCTCGAGCGCTTCTGCGCTATCGCTCGCCGCGCCCGCCGCCTTGTGTGAGACATACATTTTCGCGCCTGCGGCCACCAGGGCGCCGATGCATGCGCCGCCGCATATGAACCCTAGCCCGTCGTCGCGTGCCCCCTGGTAGGGTTGCGCCCCTGGCGTGTTGAGCATCTAGCCCGCCCTCCGCACCATGAATATCAGCGCGGCGGCCACTGGTAGCAGGAGAGTGACCCACCCGCCCCCGCGCTCGTCGCCCACCGCAGCGGACCCGCTCCCCGATGTGTCGCCCTGGAAGTTGGCCGCCTGCCCATCGGTTACGGCGACTGTCGTGGATGCCGTGATTCTTTCGTCTGCCGGCTCCCAGCCTAGCGGATAGTCAACGGTCGTATCAGCGGCGAGCCACACGCCAGGTTCCGCCTCTATAAGCGGGTATACGTGGTTGAACTGCCGGTCGTCGCGCGTCGATATGACGCGGATAGCCACCGGATAGCCCGCCGCTTGCGCCATGGCTGCCGTTAGTATCGTCTGCCCGTCACAGTCGGCGTTCCCCAGGTCTAGCGTGCGCTCCGCGCTCTCGAATACGTCGAGGCCGACAGGATCGCGCTTATAGCGCACGTTGCCGGCGACGTGTCTCCGGATTGCCGCCGCCTCGTGTCTGCCGTCGTGCTCTGGCACGGCCGCCTTTCCGTTGCGCTTGCGCCCGAGCGCCCGCGCCGCTTCCGCCTGCACGGCTGCCGTCCGCGTGCCCCGCTCGATCTCTGCCGCGATGATCTGCAGCTGCTTACCGATGTCGCCGCCTGTGCTGTAAAAGCGCAGGCTGGGCACTTCGGCGGCCGGCTTTACCTGTGCGGCGTTGAGTGCCATTACGGCGCAATCCCAGGAGATGAGGTAAGTGATTCCGGTATCTCGCTCGCCTCGGGCGTTAGCGCCTGCCGGCCGTCCCACGCGAAGCCGTCGAGCGGCGGCAGGTCTGTGATGCTCGCGAGCTCCGATGCCGCGAAGCGCTCGAGCGCCGCCCAATATTGCTTGTCCGTCTGTTTGGTCGCCGCCAGGTCATAGCCCGCCCGCGCTATGCGAAACTCCACGGGATGCGCGCCCGCCGCCGTCGTGGCATTGCCGTCGCGCGCCTGGAAGTCGATCAGGACGCGCCGCCGGTCCGTGCTCACGTGCCGTATGCTATAGCTCGAATGTGTAGCGCTCATACAATGGACGCCTCCTGGCGGTCGGCGTCGGCGGCGACTAGTTCGACGGTATATTCCCCGTCGCTGTCGCCGTCCGCGCCTCCGTCCGTGGCGGGAGTGGTCGAGGGTGCGCCGGCGTCGTCGGCGTGCGTGATGTCGCCGGGTTCGGCTGTCGCCGCGTCCACGGGTTCACCCTCTGCGCTCTGTTCCGTCACGATGTTCACAATGAGCTCACGCGCTGCCGCCATGACCTCGGGCGGCGTCTGTATCTGCCCGCCCTGGACCAGAGCCGCTTTGAATTGGTCGAACACCGCGCCTGGGTCGTGCGGGAACTGGCGCAGTAGCGGATGCTCCGCGCCGAGTTCCATGGCGGCGTTATACGCGCGGATGCACGCGTCCGCTATGCGTTCCGGATTGTTGGAATGGCAAGCTTTCACCAGTAAGCCGGCGACCATCTGCCCCATTGGGTCGTCCGTGGCCATCGAGGCCGCCTGCGACGCGCTCTGCTCCGGCTCTGGCGTCGCCGTAGGTGTCGCCGTCGCTGCCGTCTCCATGCCGCCGCCGCCCCCCGGTATTGCCCCGAGAGCGCGAAGTATGGCGAGGCCCTGCGCGAGCATATCCGCCCCTCCTAGACCCGCCGCTGCCGGCGCTGCGGGAGCCGTCGCCGGCGCGCCGAGCTCCGCGAGTAGTCGCTTGTTGGCTACAAGTGCTTCAATCGGGTTCGGCGGATTCAGGAAGTTGTCGAGCATCGCGGCCTGCAATTGCGAGTCCGCAGACCCGCCGCCGCCGCGCCCCATCAGCCGATCTAGCAGGGGTTCGAACTTTATAAACAGGCTGGCCACTTGGTCCACCATCGCCATAGCATCGCCGCTCGATTTGATCGAGTTAGCGGCCTGCTGGAGATGCAGGGGAACCGGGTTGCCTATCGTGATGGGGTGCGCTTGCGTCAACTTAGTATCGGCTGGGTCGTCGCCGTGCCGCCCCTGGAGCCAGTAGTGCCCCTCACCGATGTCGCCGCGGATTTTGTCATATATGGAGATGCCGGACGATGACAGCACCGACGCGGGAGACTCGCCTATTACGTCGTTAGTCGCCCGAGACCGTATCAGCACCGTGCCGGTAGGGTGGTCCTTGGCGAACTTGTAGCACCATGAATGTGCGTCGAACGTGAGCGCTGGAAGCTGCGAGGATGGCGCGGCGCCCGCCGTCGCCGCCGCTGCCGCGCCAGGCTTAGGCGGTTTTGGCTTTGGATCGCCAGCGAGCCACCGAAGGGCTCTCACGTGAATTGCTCGTCGTCGTGCCATGCGTTGTCCCCAGGCGCGCGGCGGCGTCGTCGCCGGTCGCCAGGTAGAGCCACTGTTGACCGTTTATCGGACGGATGAGCACGTCCACGCCCCGCACGCTCCGTATCTGCAAGTTGGAATGCTCGTCGGTCTTGACGACGCGCCCCAGCACACGGCCGCCGGTCGTCAGGGAGCGCCGTAGCGTGTCCTTGCTTAGACCCCGCTCGCGCGCCCACTTGCCGATAGTCTTCCAAGTCCTGCCGTCGAACACCATAAGGACGCCCCCCGTTTGACCTTGCTTACGCATAGCGCAGTACACTATGCTACCACTAGCCCTACGGGTTGCTGCACTTTGCGGTGGCGCGCGTCTCTTTGACGCGAATCGCAACACCGTTCCGCGTTTTTTTATCAACCTGACCGGTGATGTTATAGCGCGCAGCGGGACCGGATGCAAGGGAAAGTGACAACGTGCGGGAGCCGCTACCATGCGGCGACATGTTCGTGCTAGGATGTAACGGCATGCGTGAGCCGGCAGGGCGCCCGCTCACATAGAACATGGGTTCACGGCGAACCCGGTAGACTGCCTGGCGGCAGACGTGAAGAAGCCGCGCCCACGGTTAGTCCTGTGGCGCGGCTACTTATAAGACCCAGATCGCCCAACTAGAACGTCATGGAGTCTCGGTATCGTGGAAGATTATACGCCCGAACCCACCGCCACGGCTACATGTGCGCGCACCACGGTCTACCTCGGCACGTATCTCGCCCGCTGCCGCGACGATGTTTTGCCTACGCTCGCGCTTGACCCGTCGAACGAACGCGAGAACGACAGGACGCCGGCGCAGGCTATCGCGCTCCTACAGGTAATGATCGAACGCGCGCACGCCTGGCGCGTCCTCGACCAGTGCGAACGCGGCCGCCCGCTGCAGCTCGCCGGCGTGCAGTTGGAACGCATCACCGGCGGTCTGCTCTCCGCGCGCGTCGCCGTCACCTGCCTGGACCTACTCCAGCGGCATGGCTACGTCCGGCATTGGGTAGAGGGAGCCGGGCGCGGCGCGATACGTATGGTGGAGATGAACCTCGACGCCATTGCGAACGTCCAGCGCGTCGCGGGCTCTCGCGCGTCTGCTAACCCGGCGTCACGGCGAGAAACCATGCCACCACGCCGACAGAAGGAACCTACGGTCCCTAATCCCCATACAGAATCTCGCTCGACGCACGCACGCGCGCGCGAGGAACCCCCGAGCGAACGAGCTCGAGCAGTCCATACAGCACAGGAACCGGAACCGGAACCGGACCCCGAACCCGAGTTGAACTCGACGGAACAGGACGCGATAGCGCCAGCCGTCGCGGCGTTCCAGGCGCACCCGTTTGTTATCGACAAGCTCCGGCCTGACCGCTGCCGTAACGTCGTGCGGTCCAATAGCGCCCGCTACGTGGCCCGCGCTGCCGCTACCGCTGCCGCTGCCGGCGCATCGCCCGAGGACCTAGCGCGCGCCGTCCGCTCGACGCTCACCGCGCACACGCCGGACGGCGACACCCGTGGCAGTCGGCGCGTGCACTCCTTTGGCTATCCACCGCTTGCCGACTGCTTTGCGGACCTCACAGCCAAGGCCCTGCGGCGACAGGTAGCCGACGCCGCGCGAGCGGATGCCGCGCCCGTCGCCGCCGAAGTCGCCGCCCAGGAGCCCGACGCCGACGCAGAAGCCGCCACGCTCGCCGTTCTCGACATGTCTACGCCGGAACTCCGCGCCGAACTCGACAAGGCAGGCATAGACCCCGGCTCCGCTGTCACGAAGATTGCCCTGCGCCCCCTGGTCTTTGACGCGATGGAGGCCCGCTCATGACGGTCGCCCTGTCGATGCCCCGGCGCTGGCGTCTGCAATGCCGGACCCCAGATAGCACGTTCAACGTCGAGCTCGTAGACGAGAACGGCGGCACCGTCGCCCTGGTCCGCACATATAGCGAAGCCGCATATATCGTCAGGGCTCTGGCGGAACAGGCGGCGCGCGATGAGCTCGCAGACGGCATAGCGCAGGAGCGCCACCGCTGCCTGAACGTAGAGGGCGAGCGCCTGCGCGGCGTATTCCATCCAGGCCGCTACGCGAACCCGCCAATTGATAAGGACGCGCCTGTTGGATAAGCGAACCCCGAGCGTAGGACGATTCGAGCCAGACGACGACGACGACGACGACGGCGATCTATTGCAGCGCGCCGCCACAGCCGGCGAAGCCAGATTAATGACGATGGCGCGCGCCGTCGCGGATGGGACCGCGACGGATGTGCAGGTCCTCCGGCTTATGGGAGTCTTAAACCAGGCACAGACCAATGCCCGCCTCGATGGTATCGCCTCGCTGCTGATGAGCGGTAGGCCCGACCAGGCGCACGACATGGCGCGCGGCATGATCGGCATGCCGCCGCTGCACGGCTAGCCGGACCACACCGGCTAGAACGATGGATCACGCGCTGTGATTCCTGTTACATGCGGCGGCGCAATCACGCCGCCGCATCTTTACTAGGAGAGTTGCCATGCCTACGCCTGAACTCGTCGTCGAAGTGATACCGCGCCCGCGTCGGCGTCGAGGACAGATAGCCCCCTATGCGAGCGTTACGAAGCAGGGACAAGTCTACATGCCCGCATCAGTAGCGCGCAGGCTGCGCGACGCAAAGCACATGACAGTCAGCGCAGGTTACGAAGAAGACCGGCCCGTGTTGGTGCTCACCCCCTGCGATAAGGACGACGCGCACGCGCGGCATGTGTCGTGGAACAAGAGCGGCGGCGCGGCCGTGCACGCCGGTCCTGCCCCCTGGCAGGAACTAGACGTGGAGCGGCTGCTATGCCGAACCGATGTGCGGATACTGCCCAAGCGCGGCGGGGTCGTCGTCTATCTCGATGAGGAAGGGCGGCAATGACTAGCCCCGCCGCCGAGCTCGCCGCCGTGCTCGAAGCCGCGTTGACTCTGCCGCCGTGTCCGCGCCGCTCCGCGTCGTTTCACTACGTGCACATTGGGCCGTTGGTTCAGGTCAGGATGTCGGAGAAGACCGCGCGCGGCCTGTTTGGGCAGTTGGTCCTCACGCACGGCAAAGACGACGGCGCCCTGGACGGGCGCGAGACGGCTAGCGACGCGATACCCATATCTACGCGCACATATGACCCGTGCACCCAGGAGCGCCCGCCGGGAAAACCAGCAGCGGCGGCGACGTCTCCGCGCCGGCGTATCGACACGTTAGGGAACCGCGCATGATGGCGAAGGACGGACCCACGAGCCCGCCGCAGAACCCCGAGAGCGGCCCCGTGATCACAGTGTTCCATCGCGACGTATACGGTTCCACGCGCATATACGCCGCCGACGATAAGCAGGCGGCCGCGCTGCTCGCGCTCACCGGACGGCTCACGTTGGACCGCGCCGGCGTTGGGGCTCTGCGCTCGCTGGGCGTTCGCGTCGTGTTCGACCAAGCGGCAGACCCGCGCTACGCGGACACCGCGTAACTTGGCCGCCGCATAGTGCGGGTTTACTATGGATAGACCACAGGGAAAGGGAACCTATGCCAGACGTCGATCTCGACACCGTGGACGTGCAGACCGTCGTGAGCCTCGCCGGGTTAGTGCCGCCCTATCCGGACGGGCTGCCCATGGACGACGACACCGCCGGCGCGCTGCTCGACGCGCTAGCCGTGCGTCACTCGGAACGGATCGCCGGCGCGTCTGAGCGCATCGCGCGCGCGTTGGAGCGCGTCGCCGACGCCCTGGAAGGCTAGGCGGATTCACCCCGCGCCCCTAACAATCGCCCGAGCCAGGAGCGGCGCGCCGGTAGCGCCTGGACCACCGGGCGCGCGTGGAGCTCCGCATACATGGCTAGCATGGTCGCCTGTTCCTCGACGCGCGCGCGTAGCTCCGTGATGAGAACGTCGCTAGCGTCCAGGCGCGCGCGTAACTCCGCTACCGAACCCTGCGAACCGTTCTCCGCACCGTTGCGCGCCCCGTTCGCTAGCACTTCGACCTCCGCTAGCGCCGTGCGCTGTATGCGCCACGCGCCGGCGACCTTCTCAGCGGCTAGACGCTTGGCGGCAATGCGCTTGCGGATGAGCGCGTCCGAGCATCCCAGGATGGCGGCCGCTTCCGCAGTCGATACCGTGTCAGTCATGGCGCGTTCTCCCTGTGCGTGCGCGCGAACCGTTCGTCCTGGACGTAGCGCACGATGGAGAACCGTGCGCGAACCGTTCGCTAAGGGATACGACGCCGGCGACGTGTCGGCCACGGGGAACAGGCGCGCGAGTCTCATAGAAAGGCGAGGGATGGAATGCGAGTGCCCGAACTGCGGCAGCGCGCTACGGGTAACGGTCACGCCGGTGGAGCGTCGCACACAGACAAGCCAACACGACCGCCTGAGCATCGCGGAGGCGGGCGTGCTGCTGGGCGTGGCGGCGAAGACGCTACACGTCCAAATACGGGACGATAACGCGGCCGGGCGGTGGCACCCGTTTGAGCTCGAAAAGGGCGAACCGATACGCGGACACGGGAAATACTTCGCGCGGCGGACGGATATTGTGCGCTGGCGCGCGTCCCACCTCACCCACTGGACGGTACGCCGACGCGTCGAAACGGACGCCGAAACGGCGGACCCTTAACAACGATTCGGGAGCGCGGATTCCATACGTAGGACAAGTCTGGCGCAATAATCGAGGCCGGCGGCGTGATAACAGCGCGAAAGCGGCGGGAACCCGCGCCACCACTGGAAACGCGGCGCGCGGCGAGTATTACAGAATACTCATTATCGGAAGTTGCCCAATTACGCGAGTCGGAACGGCGAAACGGCACAAGTTACGGCGAAAACGGGGGAGGGGCTGGACCATGACGACGCCCGCGCTGAGCTTGCCTGCTGCGATGACGCCAAACGGCGCGTTGGCGGACGCGATGAGCGCCACGCGCGGGGAGGACCACTCGTGCCCGCGCTGCGCGCGCCAGGTGATTCTAAAACGCGGAGCCATCCGGCGCGCCCACTTCGCCCATGCGGCCGGTTCGGAGTGCACGGGGGAGAGCGTGTTGCACGCCGCCGCGAAGCACACGCTAGCGGCGGCGCTACGGGGCGCTATACGGGAGCGCCGCCCCTACCCGATCCGGTATGTGTGTCGCGAGTGCGGGGGGGCGGTGCGTGGTGACGCTGTTAAGACGCTCTGCGAGGTGGAGACGGAGCGGCAAATAGGGGCGCACGCACGCTGCGACATAGTAGGCAGCGACGCAGAGCGCCCGCGCGTAGCGTTCGAGGTAGTGGTGACGCATGAGATGGAGCACGCTGCGGAACGGGAGTGCCTAGACAGGGAGATGCCCGTGCTAGTTTGGCGGCCGACCTGGGAACAGGTGTTAGGGGGCGCAGAACGCGGCCCGCTGAACGTCGAGCAACGCGGATACACGCCGCGCTGTCGGGGGGCCCATCACAAGCCGTGGACGTGGGAGCGATTGGACGCTGGGTGTGCGTGCGGGCACACGCTTACTATGCTGCGCGCGTGGCCACGGCGTCAAAAGTGCCGGGCGTGCGCGGCGGTGATCGCGCAGCCCTGGTGCCAGGAACACACCCGCGCGACGCCGCGCGGGGTGCGCGCGCACCAGCACGACCTAAGACCGCAGGAGGACGACGCGCATGCGGTGTGGCAGGCAGAGTGCGCGGCGCGGTGCGGCGCGCACAACGTCTATCGCGACGCGGGAACGGGTCTCCCTGAGTTGTATTGCCGCGCGTGCGGTCTGTATCAAGGGGACTACGGCTGGACACCTCTTAGCCAGGGCGAATCCGCCGGACGCCCTACGTGGTATGTGGCGTGCCGCGTGTGTGGTATTGCGCCGGCGCAGGATACCGCGCCGCGCCCTACGTGGACGTGCCCCGTAGGTGGTGATCCGCCGGGAGTGCGCGCGACACCGGCGGCACTGGCCAACAAGGCGCGGGCGTCGCGCGCGCGCGGACTGCACCACGCCATGCAGACGCCGCGCTACATCTATCGCGTCGTATGACGGTATACCCATTATCGGAAAGCGGGGGATTTAGGGCGTGGGAACCGAGCAACAAGCCCGTGTGGGCGTAACATCGGAAGTGGAGATGAGAGGCGCTATCTGCCGCGTGTTACTCGCCCGCCACGGGTGGCGAACGGCTGGCGGGATCGCCAGGGAGTTGAGACAGCCTAGCGATGCCGTGCTCGGCGTGCTCGAATCTCACCCAGGTGTCTTCGTGCGCTCCGGCACCCGCCCTGCCTTCTACCGGCTGCGAAACGATGAATAGCGACGCCGGCGCGTGCGAACATGCGGCGTGGTATTCCGTGATGCGCGGCCCTAACCTGCCGCCCTGGATGGTCTGCGAGGCGTGCCGGCTCAGTGTCGGGCGCAAGGAATGGGAAGCGTGCTACTTCGGCGGGTTCCGCCGCGGGTAAAGACGCCGCCCGCGCGGCTGATTGTCGAGCCACGCTAGCAAGCGGTCCAGGCGCGCGACTAGTTGCCCCTGTCCGATCTCGCTGTGCTTCTTGTAGAACGGCGTGTCGTGGCCGGAGTTCTTCGCGCGGTAGTGTCGTCCGTAAAGTGACCCCGGCGAAACGCCGAGGATGGCCGCCGCCTCGTTGAGACACACAACGCGCCGGCTCTTGGGGTCTATGGGTGTGGTGGGCATGGTGGGTTCCCCTGTTATGCATGGCCTGGCGCGTGGGCGCGCAACGGCTATGGGTCTACCCGTGCAACCTCGATACCGAAGCGGGCCACGCCCGCTACTGGTATTCTACTCCGCGCTGCCGACGCGGGGTTCCAAAACTAACTCGAGCGCATATCGTCCGCACGCGCCGGAAGGCGCAAAATGCGACGCAACAGGAGCGCCGTAGAGGCGTTTCGATTGTGCGGGATGGGTAGGGATACCCCCCGATTCCCGTCCGTCTGTGCGTCAGGACAGCCTAAATCGCCGATTCCTGCCGTCCACGTTGCACGTGACCCCGGCTTTTGTCTGCCGGCAGGTATTCGTGCGTAGCTCGTTATGCCGAACCAGCCTGCCGCCGCTGGCCACCGTCACCAGTGAAGGCTCGTATGCGCGCCGCGTCGCCGCGCGTGCCGTTTTGGTTAGCGGAAAGCTCACCTGTTCTCCGCCGCCCTCATATAAGCGCTCTTCTGGAAGCCACGAGCCGCCGCGCCGCTGGGACGTGCCCCGCTTCATAGCGACCACGTGGCGCCCAGGCCCACGCGTCCACTCGTTCGCAGCGTTGGTGCGTGCCGCCTCTGTGGCGTAGATGCGCGCGTCCACAATGTTGTCGTTCTCGACCATGACGGCGCCCCAGGTGCGTGCCGCTCCCATTATGGCCCCCAAGTATCTAGCGCGGCGCGCGTAGCACGTCGAGCGTTGCGAGTATGCGCGCCTGGTTCTCGCGCACCGCGTGTATGTCGTCCTCGATGGCGTCCAGGGAGAGGAGCGCAGAGCGTATCGCCTGCCGGTCCTCTACGTAAGGCGACTCGGTCCCTATCATGCGGCGCACCTCGGATACCGACGCGAACGCCTCGCCGTCGTTTGCCACCGCGGGAGCGGCGCGCCCGCCGCCGACGAGCAAGCCGACGCCCTGGACGGACCCGCCGCCGGCGAGGATGCCCGTCACCAGTGCCGCGATCTGCTTACGCCGCGCCATGTAGTCGCCCCCAATGGTCGCGGCGACGCCTGCGCGCCGCCGCCGGGTGAGTTGATACCGAGACTCGTGCGCCCGTCACCCACGGCAGGCGCTACGTAGCGAATACCTGTGCGAACAGTTCTCCCGCTGTCGGCGGATCACCAAATAGCAGGTCATCGCCGCGCGCGGCGCGGTCGAGCTCGTCGCGGTAAGCCTGGAAGCTCTTAGGCCAGACGTTTTGAGCGCCCCGGTTTTTGTCAATGAACCCAAACAGCGTCCGCACGCGCGGCGGCATGGCTTCCCATTCTGTTTTGCCCTCGCTGAATAGCCCGACGTTGTTCTGCCAGTCGTGTAGTTTGAGCTCCGAACCGTGCCAATTGCGATATGCGCTCATGGCTGCCCCGAGCTCCGACGCTAGCGCCGGGTCGCTCTGCGTGAGCGCCACCAACGTCGGCGCGGATCGCGCTATACCCGCCTGCATGCGTTGATTGCCGCGTAGAAACTCCATCGCGGCGGGTTCTCGTATCGCCACCGACAGCAACAACTCCTGGACGTTGGCCGCGCCTTCCGCGCTGAACGTCGCCCCGTCCTCGCTGAACCACGCGCGCGCGTCTTGGTCGCGCACCAGTCCGGCGTCTTGCAGGTGCCGCGCTAGGGCGCGCGGCGCGGGCGCGTTCGCTTGTAGGTTTGTGGTCAGGATGCCGGCGTCTGGCAGGTCGTTGAGTAGCTTAGACAGGCGCGCAAGCTCGTCGGCTGGCATGTTTGCCGTCGCCGCGAGCATACGGTCGCGCTCAGGAGCCGCCGCCGCCTCGCTGCTATTCATCGCGTCCATGAGCTCGACAATATCCCCGAACCCCTCCGGCGTCGCCGTGTCATCCAGGACGCGCACGTGCACCGGCCGCCGCATGGCGTCGAGCTCTGAGCGGTCCACTTCGAGGAAGTCCGCGAAGTCTGCGACGTTCTGCCGGTATGCCTCCGCGTATTCTGGAGAATCGTCCGCATACATGCGTTGCAGAATGTTGGTGCGGTTGTTGCCGGCAAACACCACGCGTTCACCTTCGACGCACCCGGCGACGGGCGCGCCCAGGTTCACCGATGGCGTTATGCTGGTCACTAGGTCGGGATTGAACGCCCCGTCGGCCCCAAGCGGACGGTCGAACATCGCCTCGAGGCGCTGCTGGAAGCGCGTATCGGCGGCGTAGTCCCGCGTAAAGTTGGCGTTAAGGGTGGAGCCGTCTGCCTGCGTCTGTCCAGGGAACCCGCCCGCGCCCTCCGGTCGCGCGTTGTCGTGGAGTTCGTAGCGGTCGCCGTTTAGGGAGCCATGCGACGGCGTCAGCCTTTCCGCCTCTACCACCATATGCCGCACAGGCAACTTGCGCCCGTCCGCTAGAACGATGGTATCCTCGCGCCCTGCGAGACCCTGGACGGCACACGCCGCGCCGCGCAGCTTCGGGCGCGCGATGTTGTCGCGCCACGTCGAGCGGCGCGCGCCGGCGCGCGTGCGCGGCTTCTGGGTGCCCTTCTTGGGAATGACCTCGCGCGAGATGCCGCCGCCCTCGGTCCCGCAATGGCGCACGATTATAGGCACCTCTTGGCAGTCGTGCCGCCCGTCTGCCGTCTTCATGCGCTCGCGGTAGCGTTCCTCAGTTACGAAGCGATTTTCCGACAGGACGGAAAGCGACGCCGTGCACATATAGAGCGTGCGTTCATTGCTGACGCACTCCCCCGGCTCTAGGCGCTTTCGGTTCTCGCGTGCCACGCCTACCCCTCCCGCTTGAACAGATGCCCGCCGATGGTGCCCGTGGTCGTCATGGAGTCCGACCAGGACGGCATGACTAGGGATGGGTTGAAATAGTGATCTGCGCCGGCGGTGGGGTCCGGCAAGATGCCGGCGACCACAGCGCGCGCGATGAGCATATGCGCATCGGTCGTCACCGCGAGCCGCGCCGGTATGGTGCGCGCCGCGTCCCACTGGTCGCCAGCTATGGGGTTGAACGTCGAGAATTGCCACGGCTGCAGCATAACGGCGTCGTATGTGGACGGCCACCGGCGCCCGCCGCGAGCGACGCGGTTTCGGACCACCCACGCCACGGCTACCTGCCCGGCGACGGGTTCCCCCCGCGCCTCGCCCGCTATCAACGCTCCCAGTAGCGCCACGACGCCCGGCGAATCGCGCTGCATGATCGGCTCCGGTGGATCTAAAGCTAGCGTGCGAGCCAAAGCGCGAGCGCGCCCGCGCCGGCGGCTGCGAGCCACATACCACGCCGCCCCACCGGCGGCGCGACGCGACACATGGACCCCCGGCAGTAGCCCACGGCCTGGTTTACGTCCGTCGCCCGCTCGACGCCGCCCGCGCCGGTCAGGCGCTCCATAGCGCAGACAATCGCTAGCGGCTGCCACTCGCGGTAATGGTCGGCTATTGTGGGTTCGTCGTCGGCGCGCCAGCGTTTCGGACCTAGCACGCGGTCTACCGCGCCATGCCAGCCATGCAGGAACGCCACCGCCCCGAACCCCTGCGCGATGTCGTCGTCTAGCGCCGGCAATTGGTGAGGACAGCGCCCTAGCCCGCACGCATCCTCTGCCATGTCGCGCGGCATAGGTCTGAAGGTGCGGCGCGTGATGATGCCCTCGGCGCTCACTGAATCATACGGCAGGCGCTCGCCCGTTTGCATGAAGTCCACGCACGTAGCGCCCACTGGATAGGCGAGCCCGTTGAGCATTAGCGCATCGCCTTCCACACGGCGACGCCGCCGGCCGCGACGCCCAGGAGCGCCACCACGGTCGCCGCGTGTCCGCGCTTCGGTAGCGTCTGCTCCGGTAGCGTGATGCTATAGCCTGGGTCGCCTGGGTCTATCACGCCGGTGTCGGGAGCGAGCCGCGCGCAGGCGTTCCAGGCGTCGAGCACGTCACACCGCGCCGTTACCTGTTCTCCGTTCTCGCTCCGCGTTGCCAGACAATCGCCGCGTAGCGTCCGCTCGATGCACTCGGACCACGGCAGGAGGCGCGTGCAATTAGCGCCGGCTCTCGCGCAGGCGTCGAACAGGGAGCGGCGGCGCGTGAGGATGCCGTCGCCGCGCACTAGCCGCGTGATGTCGTCCACCTGCGCGCCGTCGAGCGGCGCCACGCCTGCGTTATCGGTCAGTGCGTTGAGCATCGCCTATGCCTCCACCGCGCTTGCCTGGATCGCGCTAGCGTCGAGTCGCCCGCGAGTTACGTAGGTCTTGCCCGTGATAGCCTCTAGGTCGGCTATCAGGTCTTCGAGCTCCACCCGGTGAGTGTCGCCGGTATAGATGTTCTCCGAGTACAGAATACGCTTCCCCGTGTCTGGGTCGTGCGTGCTCAACTGGGTTACGTTGCCCGCCTCATCCATAACGAACATTTCCGACGATGACGCTACGTCCTTGGCGAATATCGCAGACTTGCCGGCCCTCGCGGTCGGGTTGCCGCTCTTGTTGGAGATGAACAAGCCCCCCTCCTGCACGAACCGCGCCCGCTCGGAAGGCGTACTACCGTCGTCCGATGTCCACACCGACACCTCGCCGTCATCCTTTGCCGCGTTGTCGCCGCCCCCGTGGAAGTTCAAATAGGCGACTAGGTTCCCGTCCCACGCCCCGCGTATACGCCCGAGGACGTTGCCGGCGTTGGTGCGGTTGCCGTCTAGGGTTAGATTGACGGGGCCGTTGCCCGTGTTCTCGAGCGTCGCCATTACGGCAGTCGTGCCGCGCGCCTGCAGCTCGCCCCCGAGCCCGGTAGCGCCGTCGCCGGCAGTTACGGACCCGAACGCCACGTCCGCCGCTGTGTCTATGTCCTGCGGCGTCGAGAGCGTCGGGTTCCCGCTCACGCCGTCGCCGTCCACCACATCCACTTGATCGGCGGTGCCCGTAATGGTGCGCGCCTGCACCGTCGTGGAGGACGTGCGCGCTATCAGCCCGTTGGCGCCCAAGTCGCGTATTC
>Ga0209756_1001544_pt1 | contig 21093 bp, 44 predicted proteins | sample ETNvirenome_6_85_FD_184071 | JGI IMG/M metagenome (GOLD analysis project Ga0209756, IMG submission 184071) | Marine viral communities from the Pacific Ocean - ETNP_6_85 (SPAdes) (version 3) | ecosystem: Environmental > Aquatic > Marine > Oceanic | place: Pacific Ocean | collected 2013-06-19 | reverse complement strand
TATCACCAAGGGTGACATCAGTACTATATTCACCATGAATATTCTGTGCGAACACAGAACTTACAGCGAATGCAAGAGTGATAAGGGTTGTCTTTAGTGTATTCATCGCTTATCTCCTATTTGATTATGAGTCCATTTCATTAGGTAGGACTCGTTGACCTTCCGAGTTTATAACGAAAGATTTCATCATAAATAAATATAACTTCATTTACTATTTTGTATTCACTTAAAACGGTAAGTCCTCATCTTTTATTATCTTCTTTCATTTTAAATTATTATCAGGCTTTCCACTTAAAACCCAGCATATGTATTTAAATATTATTTTCCAAAAAGATACATTATAACAAGTTACAAGATTTTTTTTATTAAATTTAATCATTTGCTATTCTATCATTTACCTTATAATCTTTTTAATTATTCGTTTTCTTTTAACTAACCATTGTAGATAAAAAAAATCTATTGTTTCCACATCTAAATCTTTTCTTTTTAGATTTTCTTCTTTAAGCCTTCTCTCTATATGTTCACCTAAAGTAGGTTCATACTTCATAGTGCTACTTGCTGTATGCTTCTATGCTTTCTTGCCACTATAGTTAGGATTTCCAAAATTCTTTTCTAGCCATACTTGTCCTATAGCAGCAACAAACTCCTTACCCCAGCCAGGACATTCACTCACGGCTTTTACTTCTTCTTTTACTTCTTCTTTCACTGCTTGTTTTTCTACAGCTGGAGTTATACTTTCAGTCACAATTGCTCTAACTTGGGCTGGTGTCATCGTGCGTTCAGGTACTATATCTTTTCTCTTTGCGCGTCTACTTATCCACCAACCAACTACAACACCGCCAAGTATCAGGGCTATATGTTCAATCCATAATATAGCTAATTTACTAAACATCCATGATTTTTCCATTACTCTCCTCACTAACTTTAGTGTTTTGTTTAATAACCTTTTAAATGTTTCTATAACTGGTTCTTCTCCATATTTTCTTAAAAACCAGTCTAAAGTAAACATCGATAAAATTGTTCCAATAACAATTCCTAATTTTGTCATCCTATCACTCCATTTCTCCGTGCTTCTTCTTTACCCTTATTCCATTGACGTAACATGCTATTTGCTTTATATCCTATAATAAAACCAGTCAACATAATTAAAAAGAACTCAGTCATGAATGTTGCAAATACTCTATACCCTAATGTGAAAATACCTATATCTTCCATTTTATTCTCCCTTTAGTATTTAATACTTCTTACTAATATCATTAAGTAAATCAAGAACCTTCCACTGAAAGGTTTTTTCTTCTTGTTTTTTATAACCATATGAGGCACAAATTATACCTGTTATCCAAGCTATAACAAAAGTACATACTCCCCACATCAATGCTATTGTGAGTGTTTCACTCATTTGTTTGTTCTCCCTTTTCTTTCATTTTACTATATTGTTTTTTGTATTTTCTGTAAACCTTATTCATTCCTTCCATCTGGTTTTTTGTAATTTTATATCTAGTCTCAACATATTCTTTTACATCTTTAATAAATGGTAAAGCAGAATATTGTGCTTTGTAATATGAACTTTTATTTTTATCTACATATTCAACAATTTCATATATTTTTTTGATTTTCTCTACTATAGGTTGAATCTCATGCTTTATTTTGATTTGCTTAACAATATCATATCTGGGATCAGACATAATGTTAAGAACTGCATTATGCATTTTCTGTGTAAATTGTCTATCACCAGAAATTAAAACATTATACATAGATATAATAAAATCATTTTTATCATTATTTTTAATAATGATATCTAATGCTTCTATTTCTTTAGAGTATTTAGAAGCGTATTCTTCTTTGCGTTTTAATATTTCTTCTGTACGTTGAGACATTAAGAGATATAACTATATGTTTAAAAAAATTAAGATTTTAATTTGTCGTTTGAAATTTCTTCTTCTTTAGTCCACCATTCATAGGGCTTTTTAATTTCTAGTGTTTTAAACGTTTTGTCGTAAATAGAAACATTTCCATTTTCTATATCAATAATATATTTTCTATCTCCTGTTGTATTGAATAAAGTTCTTAAAACACTATCTAATCCATATGCAATAGTTTCTGTATCTTTTATTTTCCACATATTCTTTTCATGAAGTTTTTCTGCAACAACCTTCATTTATTCTAAAGCCATTTTCCAAAATTTTTAGTAAGTTTAAAATTTGTTTTACCATCCCAGAACTTATACTGTTTTTGTGTTTTTGTGTTTTTAGAAGATTGAGGTTTAGAATTTGCTTTCTTTTTCTTTGTCATAACATTGTTCTCCAACTTTTTGATTAACTTTTTCATATATAAATATATATATTTTTCAGAAAAATTAAAAAAATGTTTGTTTTTTGATTATAGTTTTATTTGTTATTGTATAAATTTGTCTTTATTTGTAACCGTCCTATATATTATTATAATTTATATTATATATTATTATAATAATATATCCTTTCCTAACTCTCTCAGTTAATAATTATTTGCCACTTTAAGTTTTTTGATCAAAAAAAATATTTTTTTTAAATTAATATAATATGCTCTTGGAAAGATTCTCACTTTCAGCTCCAATCAATATACCTTCCTGCCCTCCGTAGGCCTCTTACGCCTGCCATGACTTGACCTCAATTGATTATTATGTTGTTTACACCACAAGAACATATTATTTCATAAGAAACTTTTTATTCATTGTTTTTGCAACGTCGATAATATTTGTTGGATCAATAAAATGTGAATCTTTTCCATACATCTTTTTGAAGCTTTCATTATTTTCACCATCTTTCCTTCTACCTTCAATAAAATAACTAATAACTTTAATTCCAAGCATCTTCATATTATCAATTTGCTTACGTGTATGATCGTATGCTACATCGAGACGATAAGAAACATATTCATCATAATTACTGCCAGCAGTAAATATTGGCATACCATCTGAAAAATTAATGAAATAAGATTCTTGATTATTAGTTCCTGGAATTAAATCATCAGATATAGAAGCATAACAAAGTCCTTCAGGAGTTGATCCACTACAATCTAAATATTTAAAAAGTCGATTGACTTTAGTTAGATTATCTTTTCTAGAATCATATATTACTACAAGCAGTGGTGTATTCGTTGCAGCTCGACCATAAGAATAATGTGTAGCTCTTAGAGTCACAACAACTTCAATGTTCCCTGCCATGTTGCAAGCTTTTATCATAGCAACTGTTGAAGTCATAGCTTTATTCCATTTTGTTCCACTCATAGAACCAGACGCATCTATAGAAATATGAAGATATGCTTTGTTATATTTTTCTATAATTGATTGACTAAAAATATTTTCATTTTCAAATCCTAGTTCAGCCAACAGTCTACGATCAATTTTTCCAGAATCTTTTCTAGTAAACTTAGTTGTTTTTGTTTCTCCTCTTACTTTTAATTTCTTTCCTAATATTGTTCCAAGTCTTAATCCCTCTTCAACAAAGTTACTACTATCATCTCTATCATAACGATCACCATGCCACAATCTAGACACAGCAAATATATTAGAATCAATTATCTTTTTTGTTAAGTTCTTAACAACTAGACATTTTATAGATTTTAAATCGTTATATGCATCTTTGAATTTAACTTCTTTTTGTAAGCAACCTGATTCTTCAATAGCTCTAATAGAATCAAAATCTTTCTTAGATAATCCTGGTTTCTGAACATTACCAGAAAGAAATTTATCTAATCTTTTAAGTGCATTTTTCAACTGCTTTTCTTCATTTTCAGTTAAAGGTTTTAATTCTTTATTAGCTCCGTTGTCTGAATTTTTATATTCTTTATCGAGCTCTTCATTGTCTGAATTTTCATATTCACTGTCAAAATTTTCATTATCAAATGAACTACCATCTATATCTCCCATTTGATTTGGATTGTCTTCACTTGATCCTACTTCTTTTTCATTTGTATTTAGTTTCTTATCTGGTAAACTATTTAAAATAACATCATAAATTTTAAATGCCAAATCTAGACTCTCTTCTGTTGATTTTAATCTTGAAATGTTTTTAAGATCAAGTAAATTTGAGATCTCTTTTAATCCAGCTAAAGCTGTTAAGTCGCGATTTCTATTATGAAGACCAAGAATTCTAAAGATATATGAATCCCAATCTTCTGTTCTATACTTTGTAGATCTTAAAGCTTTATTAATGATATTACAATAGAAATATTTCTTATACAATACATGATAATATCCCTTATATCCTGGAGAAGTTGTAAATACATATTTGTCTACTCTTCTATCTTCAACATAGTTAAGAATTTTATGTATATGATTCGTAACTTCATACTGTTCGTGGCCTTTTGTCTTAGCTTTAAGAATAATCTTATCTACTCTTTTTTTGCTATAATTTTGTAAGCCTCGATATTGAAGAACATCAAAGACAGCCAAGTCAGTAAGTAATACATGGCTGCCTTCATGGAGAGCTATACCTACGGCAAGATCAAAATTCTTATCGGTTAAATTTGAACCAATAACAACCTCTTCACCTGTCGTATATGAATTTGACTCTTTGTTTTTACTAAAGGAAACAGGGATATGTTTGCCGGCCATAATATAGACAAAATTACTAATAGCCATTCTATAGCCAGCCAAAGCAATAAGATCTTTCCCACGCTTAACTCGTTTTTCGTGTATATCTAATAACTCATCAACAGATTTATCACGAAGCCAGAATTGGGAAAAATTATTCAACTTTTTCATTATTATTTATTCTCCAATTATGGTTATGAAACTACAGAAGCTCCCATTTCTTCTTCGTTGAATAAGTTATCTTCGTCTTCAAACAGCTCATCATCAGTTCCATCTTCAATGAACTTCTGTACAATTTGCATAACGAATGTTCTTTCACTATCAACTCCACCACTGGAATCATATTGTGGATATATTGTAATTTCAGCTGCATCTTTAAGAGCAAAACCATCATACAACAATCCTGCAATTTCTACAGAAGTTCTAGTAGAAATACCACTTTCGATTCTGGGGTTTTCATTGCTGCTTTCGTTTCTAGTTAAAGAAGAGATTTGTGCTACATCTGAAAGTCTGTCATTATCAATATTAGGGAACATATATTTAAGTAGTTCAAGTTCCTCTTCTTTATTGAGAACATCCATTTCAATAATAGTGAATCTATCTCTCAATGCACGATCAAGTGCTCTAGTTGCTGTATATTCATTTCCAATATTAGCTGTTGCAACAAAGCAAACACCTTCAGCAACTTTAATTGTTGGAGTTGATTCATGCTCATCAATTCGTAGATATCTCTGCTTCTCATCTAATACTGTCATAAGAATATTCCAAGCATCTGGATGAGCTCTTGTTAATTCGTCTAAAAGAATAACTGCATTTGGTGTCTGTATTGCTTCAACAAACAATGCATTAGAAACATAAGTTCCCTTATCAGAATTGTAATGTGTATTACCAATTAAAGAAGACCTGGGATCTTGTGTTGCTCCCATATTGAAATAATAATTAGGTCTTTCTAAGGCATTAACTAGAGCATATACAGCCATAGTTTTACCAGAACCAGAAGGGCCAGTAATCATAATATTCTTACCACGAACAGATGTTCTAATAAGATATTTCCATTTTAATTCATTCATTATTAAACCTTTCGGTTTTAGCTTATAAGATGAATGAATAAAATCTAAAACATCTTTATGACCTTTAGGTATTTCAACTTCATCAGATGAAGAAGAAAAATTTGATTCTTCAATACCAGAAGAATCAAACTCTTCCATTGAAACCATCTCCCATTTATATTTACCAGGAACAGTTTCTACAAATTTCAGAGCTTTGTTAGATTCGTAAGCATCTTTTCTTTGTCCTGTATAAATAGCATGAGTAAGTTTATTGCCATCTTTATCCCAGGCATTATATCTATTACCTGAAGGAACAACCTTGACAACAGTTCCAGCTGAAATAGCTTGCTTTAAATAAGCTTGCTTTAACGTCGTTTTCATTTTATATCCTTTTCTTATTGTGTTTTTTTATCTAAGACTATGAGAGAAAATTCCCATAGTTTCGCTTATTAAAAGCTCGTCAGTTAGATTGTTTAATTAACTTCTTTCCAACAGCTCTGGTGGACATCTCCAAGTTTGCAAAATGCTCCCGGTGCTCCCGTTTGTTTCATCAACGATAATATACTTTTTATTAATCTTGTTAATCTTACCTTCAACTTTACCTCTATTCTTATTACCAACAAAAGAAACTTTATCACCAACTTTAAAAAGTTTCTTGGCTTCCTGACTTATTTGGTTACGTCTAAATTTAATGATATCAACAAGACTATTTAAGTCATCATTATTTAAACTCATAACCTTACCTTGAATTTCCATTAATAGTTTTTCTGATTTCATTGTTATTTCCATTCTATATCCTCGCTTTTGTTTGGTGCTTATTGTGTGTTTTTGTGTATCTTTATTTGTTGCCTACTATAATATAACCTAAATCTATGTAAAAGTAAACAAAAAAATGAAAAAAAATGCATTTTTTTTTATTTTTTTTTAGCCCTAAATTACGCTTATTATTGTATTTCTGCAACAATAACATTTAAAGAATCCATAAGAAGAGTTTCATCGTAATAATAACCACAATAAACTGTAACAGTATCTCCAATAAAATCTTCCCATACACCTAATACACCATAGGCTACTCCGTCGTTATCTGTATATGAAGAGCCATTTATAAGATTAGTCCATATACCACTAATTAATATTTCTTTATTAGATATCCATTGAACTTTCTCATATTCTATATTTGTTTGCGCTCTTAGTGTTGTAAATGTTTGAATATAGTCTGGCAGAAAATAGAGCATATAATAATTTGAGTCATCTTCAGAATATGAAAGAGATGGTGCATCTATACGTAAATAATGTCCATCTTCTTCAGAAGAATAGGGATCAAATATATTAGAACAACTAATTAAGAATATGCATATTTGAGACAGAATTACTATCTGTAACCTTTTCATTTGTTTCATCCTCCGTATCTTGAAACTTTTCCTTTTGGCTGTTTAGCTAACCATTTCTTATGTTGATTTGCAGTACGTCCTTCTTTCTTCCATTTCTCGTTTAATTCTTTCCGTTTCTGTTTTCTATCTTTTGCTTTTCTATTTGGCATTATTCTCCTTAGTATTTCCATCTTCAGGTAAAACTCATTTGGGTTTTAACTCACATCCTAAATGGTTGGTGCCTGAACCCAGATAATCATAATCTACATCAAAAGTTGATTTGCCACATATATTGCATACCCAAGAGTCTTTAATCTCTTGTTCTTTTAATTTAGATTTATCATTTCTAGAAGGTGGTTTTATATCCATAGAACCCCATATTTTTTTAACAAGGATATTAGCTATTTCTTCTCTACCTTCTTTACGGTCAATAGATAGACCAGTATAACTTAAGTTTTCTAATATCTCTATAATAATTTGTTTCATTATTTAATCTCCCCATTAAATAAGCTGCCCGTCAATTTTTATCATTGTACATCCAGCGTTTGGCATACCAAAGTCATCTAATGGCTCAAAGCCTTCATAACTACCATATATGCGACCTATGTAATAACATTCGTCATCGTCATCATACATAGAAAAATCTTTCCCATTAGCGGTATCCTTTAGATTTTTATCTCCATTTGAAACTCCCACTGCATTTATGCCATCGCTTATTAAATCTTTTGTTATTTCCCAATAGTAACTCATTATAATTTTAATATATTCTTTATTATTTATTCTTACTTTCTTCAAAACTCTCATCTATGATTTTACTACCAGACATAATTATATTTTTAAGTGCTTCTTCATTTAAATACATTGTATGATATCCACCACTAGTATCTTCATACTGTAAAGTATATTGCCATTCTTTCCCAAACCTGAATCGCTTTTCAGCAACCCTCCAATCTTGATCATTTATATTAACAGTGTAATCAAGATATTCATTTTGTGAATTACTAGTCATTCTATTCTTTTATAGTAATCAATTATTCTAAAACTCTCTTATTGTTTTTCATTATCTATTGTACCTTCTTCTTCTACCACTATTATAATCGAATCAAATTCGGTACCAGTATCGGCAGTTATATTTGCAGCCCATCCCACATAAGGAGGATATATTAGAATATCTATTTCTCCTTGACATCTGAAATCTGAATATGAATAGAGTGGTGGAATTATTTTATCCATTTGTGCCCAATTTATATTCCATTCTACTTCATCTCGTTCTGGAGCAGTATAACTAATGGGAATACTAATTTCGTTCCAAATAGTTCCAGCGGGTATATAAAAGATATAAGTTGGACATGAAGTCTCTTCCATCTCTGGTAAGTCTGGAACTATAGCTAATTCACAACCTCGTTGAAATTGCGTAAAGTTTGGTACATTTACTTTAAAAGAGATTTGAATTGGTTCAGTTGGAAGTTCACATCCAATCATAAATGTGCCTATTATTATAGATATAACAGATAATATAAGATGTACCGCTGTTACTTTTTTTACCATCTTCTTAATGAATCTGCTCCCAACTTATAGATCCGTCTCTACCCCAATAAGTCCATAAACCATCTGGCTTTCCATCCTTAAGATTTCCCTCTTCGAACTTCTGCCCATTGTCATGCCAAGCAGTCCATTTACCTTCTTCTTTTCCATCCTTTAAAGTTACTTCTATCATCTTCTGTCCATTATCATAGTACCAAGTTGCTATACCACTATATGGTTCAAATTTACCAGGAACATAATATAGTCCAAGATTGTTAATTAAGATCTCTCCATTAACTGGTTCTATAAAATATCTCTTATAGTCTATATCATTATGTGAAGGTGTATCATATGAAGGTGTTGGAAATAATCCACCATCATGTCCTCTTAAACTCTGTCCTGAAGTAAATCCAATAATTGATATTACAGCTGTAAACATTATTCTTTTTATCATGTTTCTATTTCCTCATTAGTTTCTTAAATATATTTCTAGATATAGAACAGCACTTCTTTTGGGGGCGTTGGGGGGATTTTAATAAACTATCTTTAATAAGCTTTATATCCTTTTGGATCTTATGATGAGTTGTATCATCTTGTCTTAGTTGTTCCATCATCTCTTCTAAAACTTTCTTCTCTTGTTTATTCATAGGTATATATAACTCCTTTCAAGTTAGTTCTTTTATATAAATATTATGTAGTTCAATCTTTTATATAAAAAAATCTATGACTAGTTATTCACTATCTTTGTTCGATCTTTTATAAAGAAAAGTCTTCATCTATCTATTCACTATCCTTGTTTGATCTTTTATAAAGAAAAGTCTAAGGGTGTTTTTTTTGGAGTGGAATATGTGTAGATAAAGTCAAATAAACCACACGTTTAAGTAAACCGATTAACTGGATCAAGTCAGCTTATTTCCAGCAACACTTCTTAAATTTCTTTCCAGACCCGCAGTTACAGGGCTCGTTACGTCCTTGTTGTTTTTTATAAGAATGGGATTGCCCAATAAATAAAAATACTCCATTTTTAGTAATCTTAGCTAAACCCTCATCTAGACAATATTGGCGATATTTTTTATAGCTTCCAAACTTGCTTACAAAAGGTCCAGAATGAATAGGGTGTTTTAAACTATTTGTATCCATCTCTATCTATAGATCTTGAGCCTTCAGTAGGAATCGAACCCACGACATCCTCATTACAAGTGAGATGCTCTACCAGCTGAGCTATGAAGGCGAGTACAGGGTAGGAATCGAACCTACAAATACTGGGTTTGCAAGCCAGTGCATTAACCACTCTGCCACCTGTACATTATGTTATATATATCTCTCTATTTAATAAGGTTTTTTATTTCTTTAAGGAAGAAAATTATTAAACAGCATACTATAAGTATTAATAACCCTATATCTATCATATTCCACATATTATTTAATCCAATCTACCAGCAACTAAAATTAGGGCTAAAGATATACCAAGCAATATTAAATATACTTCTATCATATCATCGATCTCCTAATATATGAGCAAGGAATACTAAGAGTATAGCTAAGGAATAATTACCAAATAAAATTGCAAGAAGGATTAATATTAATTCTATCACATCAACCTACCAATTAAGCATCAAATAAGATTATTATAGCTGAATCATATTGTTCATATGTAAACGCCTTATCCAAAAGTTTCTGCCTTTCAGGCCCATTATAAGGAAGAGAATAAAAATGATCTGTGGCCTCCTTGTCATCACCATACATAGTCAATCTATCAGCATCGGTTACCATTTCAATAACTTCATCTTTATTCGCATAGTCCCTATTCTCATATTCAACTATTACTTGAAGGAAGTCCGGTCCAATAGCATTCCAAGTCCTATTTAAAGCACTTATTATTCTTGAATCTAGATGCTCATAGTTCATTAGTTTTCAGCCTCCGTTATCTTATGATAATTGAATCTTGGACGATTATTTTCGCTCCGCAGCATTTACTTGTTTTCACGCTTATTTACTCTTTTATTATTTGTGACAGAATGTCATAAAGAAAAGCAATAGAATAGGAGAGGCTATATTGCCTTATATATTAGTTGTTCGATCTTTAAATCGAAACGAATAAAAGCACACCGGATATAAAATACATAAAATGGCGCAAGCTTCTCCTATATCTATTTAATTCATTTCAAGCGAAAAAGTTCCATTTTTTTTATTAGCTATATTAAATACTACCAACCAAGTATCCCCATCTCCTTCATCTTCCCATTTATCTACTTCAGTCATATAACAATCGTCATTATGGAGTTGCTCCAAAACCTTATTAAGTTGATAGTCTGTATTGCATATAATCGATATGTGGTCCCCATCAGCTTTAAATAGAACAGGAGCTTCTTTCAATTTTACATCTACATCAACTGAAGCGCTAACAAAATCTCTGCTTTTCTCTGCCATTCTATCTATTCCTCGGTTTCAGGGCTGATTATATCACAATAAATCATTCTTTCTATGATTTTTTCATCCTTTGTCTGCTTAAGATGGGGATGCATAGCTTCTCTTTCCTTTTTAGTAACCTTTCTATTAAGATTAGAGGGCAAACCACATTCCTCCAGGAGTGCAGAATGCTCTTTGGGCGTTAAACCTAGCCAATTTTTATTCGATTTGTTAGTCATATCCGTAAAGCTTTCCTTTATTGTATATGCTTATAAGCTTTTTAAAGCTGCTTAGCACGCCAAGTTTGCTGAATAGCCACTATTTCTTAGCTAATATACCATGTTTATAAACAAATTGTGTGCTAAATATAAACATCCAGATCAAAAGCCTGTGTCCTCTTATATAAATATAACCTAAATCTATGTAAAAGTAAAGGTTTTTTTTATAAAAAACAAAAAAAAGAGCAACAAAAGCTGCTCTTTTATAAAGATCTTAACATATGTTAGAAGCTTACATACCTAGAAAGCCCTTTATATTCTTTCCAAATACTAGTAATGCTCCAAGTACGGCGATAACTCCTTTAACAATACGATTTTGCGTTTCTAGCTTAGCTATCTGTTTCTTATGTTCCTGGACGTCTCCATTAATTCTCTTTACATCCTGCTTAATCATATGCATTGTAAACCACATACTTTGTCTATATGTATCTAGATCTTTTGGGATGTTTGGAATGTCGTATTTATCGTCCATTTTTGTTCATTATTTGCGGAACAAACCAACTAACACCAATAAGGCGACTAAACCGGCAAAGCCAGATTCGCCAAAACTATCAATAATTGCTGTCAGATTACCAATTACATTCACGCCGAACACGCCAGTTCCAAACAGTACTTCGCCTACAGCGCCTACTGCTACGAAACTAACCATGAGATCAAGTAAACCACTGATCCAAGTTCCGACTTCTTTCATGATATCTTTCATGTTATTATCTCCTATGTTGTTATTTAACAAAAATATAAAGCAAACAGCATGTCTTTATATTTTCTCATCTATAAGTATCATATATATGACATAAATATATTATATTTGTGCATATTAATATACTCATATACAAGTTTTTGGCAGGTTTTTGCACTTTTGTGGCTAGAGAATTAGAGCTTTGAGTGCGCGTGTCTAATATAAAAAACCTCATATAAATTAAATTTCTAAAACTCTATTTAAACTGTCTTTCATATACTAAATAATATTTTCTTGTTTCCCATCACCCTAAGCCCTCCTTAGTGTCTATCAATAAATTAAAGAACTAGTTACACTGTCTTCAAAAGAGATGTCTTCAAAAGAGGTAAGACCATCCATATTTTGCTGTTTTCATAACTCGTCTCCCCAAGTTGTAAAGAGTAAATCTGCAACTGTGTCCGCTACTATATCTGAATATTCATCATTTACAGAATGTAAATCTGATATGTAGTGTCCAAACAGGTGTCTAGCCTGATATACAGGCTCACAATCCATTTTCTCTGGGTCTGTGTTTATTCTTACTTCATTGAGTGGATCTGTATAATCACACGGATCTGTATCTAATGCGGGTCTGATTACTGTTGGCTGTGGTATCTTATAAGTATTACATAACCTACAAAACTCAGATTCCACTATTTTATACTTACTTTCTATTTGCACTATGGGATAGCTATCTATCCAAGCCTATATAAGACCCTTCAATTCTTGTCACTCGACACTCTTTGATTGCTTTTATTATTTCTTCTGAATCTGGAAATCTTCCAGATTTTAGTTTTGAGAATATATTTTGATATGTATCGTATAAAACCACTTCGAATGCTCCCCCAGCAGATTTTATTAATTCTATTTCAGAGTCTGGGAATGCTTTTAATAAACTGTCTCTTAAACTAAGAGCTCTTGATTTATAGTTTCATTCTATACAATATTCAATTGTTATCTTCATTACTATCATCCTCGTTTGTTATGGAATCATAAATTTCATCATGTAAATTCCACATTAAATCAACAAATTCATGTTGTTTTTCTTGACATTTTTTATAGTATCCTCTTTGTGTTTCATACCACAAATCTACTATTTCCTTAATTTTCTTTTTATTGCTATGTCGCTGTTGTGACATTCTTTGCAACTGGTCCTTTAGTTCCTTCTTCGGTTTCAAAAGATACTTTCTGTCCTTCTTCTAAAGTTTTAAAGCTATTAGATTGTATTTCTGAGAAATGGACAAAATAGTCTTTTTCTACATTCAATGTAGAATCTTCTATAAATCCATAGCCCTTTTTACTATCGAACCATTTTACTTTTCCTTCTTTCATTGTTACTCTCCTTTGTTTTCGTTTTCCAATAAATTTTTATTTATAATGTTATCCAAAAATATTCTTCCACGTTAAATCTCTTTAGTTTTCATATCTAAAACTTCTTTACGATATTTATCTAACATATTACGAGCTTCTTCTATATCTTTATATGGTCCATGTTGATGCATTCCAACTTCGTACCAAAAATACCAACCATCTTCTTCTTCTTCTATAATACACTTATCACTGCTCGCTATATAAATTGATTTCATTTCTCTATTCTTAATCTATCTCCCTCTTTAATGTTATTGCTTTTGCAAAAACCTCCATTAAATTCTAATGCTATATTACCCTCACCTTCATATGTTGTTTTCCAAGAAAGATCATGAGAGGGAGGACAATTATGATGTATTTTATTTACTTTATTGTCTGTGAGGAATAAGATATCTAATGGTATTTCACAACCTTTCATCCAAAAGCTTCTTTTTCTATTATCTCTAAATACAAATATAGCTCCCCCTTCTAATTCTTTTCTACCCGCTAAACCCTTATTAATTAATTGTCTAGTATTTTTAATTTCTAAAGGGTAACTCGCTTTATTTACTACTACTCTCACTATACTCGCTTCTTGTTATAACTTATTTCCAAATAAATTAATATACAATATTACACACGCTAATATCAAAGACACTATAATCTTCTGGCTTGGAGTTTCATTCAATATTAATGCTGTCATTATACCAAATGTTATTGTCGCCATTCCAAATCCAATGGGTCTAACTGCCCAATACTCTCCAAAATAATTATAAAACAATCTTGTGGAATAATAAAAACAATAACCAACGGGGACACTAGCTAATATTATCCACCATTGTGATTTAGCCCATTCCCATTTAAACTGTGCATTCATATGAAACCAAGCTATAACGTTGCCTAAAAGGCTCATTCCCAAAGCTCCAATTAATAGTCCCAAATTATTTTTCATTTCTTGCGCTCTCTTGAGCTTCCTGAGTCTCCACGGATTTGGTTTTTGAAGTATAACTGGAGTATGACAAAGCATCTTCCTCATCTTTCGCCCAAAACTTAGTTCCATCCTCTAATTCATACTGTTTATAATTATGAGCAATGTGGAATGGAATATTTTTCTTCTTTTTTCGCGTCATTTGATATTCTCACTATGTTTTAAGGTCACAAAAATAGCGTGTAAAAGAGCCATATATATAAACGTAGAATACGTGTTTAAGCTGATTATATCACTCTCTATCATCATGTTTGGTTATACTATGAGGTAATACCTAATATATATAGCAACTACGATTAAACAACAACCTATACTGAATATCAGCGATATTCATTTTTTCTTCTTGTGTTTTCTTTCTAAGAACGAATCCCATATAAATCCAACTTCTTTCCTTTTCCAAAAGCTAAAAATAGAAATTATCGAGAATACAAAAAGTATCCCCCAAAAAATTTCTTGATATTCCTTTTCTATATAAATCACAAAGCGCCACATTGTAATGGAAGATAGTAAAGCCATCAAAAACCTTTTGATTTCTTTTCTTTTCAATTTTAATTCCCGCATTCATTGAATTTAAAAATTCTCCAAAATAAATTGAAACGGTTTTTTGTAGGTTGGCAGATTTTGAAAAAATCTGGTGACCCCACAATTACCTTTACTATAAATAGAAAAATCCCCCATAAAAATCCCCGTTTAAATCACCTATTTCTACCATTCTTATCTTGTCTTTCTCTTTTTGGCTTAAATGACCTCTTCTTTCTTTTATGCTTTTTTGCATTAAGATTCCTTTGATGTTTCTTTTTTGTCTCTTTATTTGATACATAATCCCGCCTATCTTCATAATCATAATAATCATTCTCTGTATTCATTTCTGTATTTTTATGAATTTAACCTTTTTTTATTTTATATATCTAATACAATCCATTTATCACCTTTGCTTGTCAATAAAATTAATTCTATGAAAGGCGATTTTAAATTTGGATCTTTAATTACAAAATACTTTGCCCCAGTTTCGTTCACCCATTTTTCAAAAGATTTATATTGCCCTTTCTTTTTAGTCTTACCCATATTAAATTTAGGATTTGAGGGATTTTTTTTAACTTCTTCAGTAAGAGCTTCGCGAGAGTTTATAGAAGAATTTGAATCTAAATAAAATATTTCTACTTTATTCCATTCTTGTGCTTCTCTATCAAATACTTTTTTAAACACAATTTCTTCATATCTCATTCTTACGCTTTCCATACCATCTTCATCTTTGTCTTCGTATGCTTTATACCATTCGTGCATCAACTGTTTTAATATTTCTATCTTATGAGTCATTTTCTATATTTTATATTAAGCATCTGCAAACACCTTTAAAAACTCCTCTAGACCTCTGTCTGTAATATCGACTATCGGAGTGCCATCATCTTCGCAATCAACAACTTCAACCACCCCTTCTTTTACAAGCTCTTCAACTCTTTTAATAAATCTTTCTTTAGTCAGTACCTTTTGTAACTGTCTATTTAATTGTTTGAGCTTATTAGTCATTTTTCTCTTCATTAATTACATTTATTATTCTATCAATACAATTGAAGTGCATATAATTATTGCGAATCGCCATTATATTTCTATTATATGATTCTTCAACAATATCGTGTATTGAATTCCACATATTGTCCTTTGAAGACCTATCATACCACTCTGCTTGTTTTTGATTATTTTTAGAACTTTTATTTTTTTGTATTTTCATTCTCCTTTAGTGTGTGTAGACAGAATCTCGTATTTCAAACCTTTCGGTAACCCCCATATGAGACCCCTCTACACCTTTTGACTTTTATAAGAGTGTTTTGTGCTGTAGGGTTTCTGTTCCTTCTTTAATCATAAATGTTAAATGCGTTGGTAAATTCTCATAATTTATTTTTTCTTTAGTCGATTCTAAAACTTCATTCATTATATCAATTGGAGTAAAATTAGAAACATTTAAAACTGCTTTCATTATAACTGGATTAAACCCTGAAACTAATGCAACTTCATCGTCACCATCTGCTTTTGCTGGAGAACCATCACAAATAGAATCTCTTAAATTCCAGAAAACTAATTTTGGCATTTCATATCCAGCTTTACGATATTTTTCTTTAATTAAATCAAAGTGAGGTCTATTTCTTTCCTCAGCTGACTGATCAAATTGCATGTCTGATAGTATTAATAACATTGTTGGCATTGCTTTTTGAGAAACACTAAAAGATCTAGCTGTATCTAAAATTAATTTGTATACTTTTTCTATATTAGTATTCATCCCCCAATTAGCATTTGAAACCCTTAATAATCTTTGTTTTAAATTTGCGTCTTTTGGGACTCTAATTAATTCTGGAGTTTTACTAAAAGTAATAAATGTATTTTTAAAAGACTCTTTATTTCTTTCTGACAAATAAAGTCCCAATGAAACTGAAATAAGCATAGGCAAGCCAATCATGCTTCCCGATACGTCAATTAGAGGAAGGATATTTTCTCCAGGCTTTATATAATCAGGTAAATTTGACCACTGCTTTTCAGCCAAATCAAAATCTGCGCTTTCATTGAGATTTTTTAAAAATTCATCATAAAATAATAATTTAACTATATCATGTGGATAGCTTGCGCTAACTGATGCCTTTGATTTTTTATCATTCTTCCATAAATCAAACCCATCTTTATCGTGTGAATCAAAAGCTTTTCTATACTTTCTCATAGCTTGACCTGGAACTGAAGAATATTCTATACGATGCCAATCGCTGTCTGCCATTTTCTGCTCAACAGATTCAGAATATTCTTTAAGCCATTTACGATATTGTTTATTAGAGAACTTTAATGCATCTCTTAATAATATAGCACTTTCGCCTTTCCTTGGTGCCCATTTACAAGCCAATCTATCTTTATTGGCAATGGCATTAGCAAAGACTTCAACAATCTTCTTGTTATAAAAATATGGTAAAAGATCTTTCCAATATCCAAGCTCAGCCAATATCTCAGCATTGTCTTCTAAAAACAATGGAGCTTCTTTTGCAATTTCCTCAAAAAGTAAATGAAATGAAGCTCTTTCACCTGCACCTAACCTTGCAGCTCTAGACCAAAAAAGAATTTGCATAGCTAATTTTGGATTTTCATAAAACGCTTCTAAAAATTTATGTTTTATTTTATCACGCTCTGCAAATCTCATACCACCAACAGAAGAAAAGAAATCTAAACACTTATTTAGAGTAGACTTATATTGAATAGCGCGATTTTCTGTGTATGTTAAATTGTTGCTCATAGTATTATTTAGAGAGTGTATTGATTATAGTAAATATAACCTAAATTTTTGTAAAAGTAAAGGTTTTTTTAAATATTTTCAATTTCATCATTCTTAAGATACCAAATTCCACCAACATTATCAATTACGCGAACAATATCTTTATCAGAGTCTATTTCATCAACTCTAACAACTGTATCTTTATATAAAGTTCCATTAATTGTTGTCAGTGTTTTTAAAGATTTAACTTTTTGATCTTTATTTAAATCACACAAAAACATTTTTTAATTATCAGAAATATTTAGAACTATGAAAAAAACCATTATTAACAAAAAAACAATTGGGACACAATAATCTTATATTTTCTAAGCTTTTATTATCTACACTTCCATCAATATAATCCAATCTCAAACAAACCTTGCCATCTGTAATTCGACGCTCGTTCCATCCACAAATAGTGCATTCTTCTCTTAACCAACCTTCTTCTAATAATCTTTTTTTCATTCTCTTTTTTGTATAATATTGAGATGGCTTATATTTTCCAGAAAATATATCTTCCATTTTAATCTTTGGAGATGCATATCCTTTTTTTATTCCCTTTCCACCCCAATTTTTGTTTTGTTCATATAAATTATAATATACAGCCCATTTTTTATAGGTGTTAAAAGACACCCCAATATATCTAGCAGCTTGACTTTGTGACTTTGTGCGCTTAATAGCATCTTCAACCACTCGCTTTGTTATTGCAATGCGTCTACCAGGAATCTTGATTGACTTATATTCAGTCTGCTCTTCCATTTATTATATCTTCTGATAAATTGATGTTCTTAATGATATATTAAAATACTGTCTAGTCTTTGTATCAAACGCAACATTTTCTTCAATTTTTCTACAAGCATGATTGTCATTATTATTTGCACTATCATTCTTCCAGAATAATTCACCAATGTCAATATCTTCAAATAACATATCTTCAAAATCAACAGAACCTACACCGGGTGGATTAAACTCCATTGTATCTTGAACTGGATCGTTTCTTGTCATTCTACTCTCTCCCAATCATTTTTTGCTTCTTCTAGTATTTCTACAATAAATTCAAACTCGCTTAAAACACTATCAAAAGTTCCTTTACCCATTTTATCTAATTTATCATAAATAGCATCTAAGCCATTTCTTAAATGTTGTAAACGTTCTAATCCTTCTCGATCTATTTTTGCCATTATTTTTCCTCCTGTAAAAGTATTTTTTCTGCTTTTTCACTATCTTTTTTTACAAAATTATCTTGATGCTCAAAAAGAAATTCTTCTAAAGATTCTTTAACTCTTTTAAGTTCAGAAATTGCTAATTCTCTTATAAAAATTTCTTGTTCAGAATCTAATACTATTGTCATTAATTTCTGAAGATAGGGTCCTGTTTTGTTTTTCATGATATTCCTTTCACTATTTTTATAACACAAGCATACAAAGTTGTTCAATAATATATATATGTATATATCTTAAAAATTAACTTTTTTTTTAATACACAAAGTTATCAATTAACTCCCAAACACTTTTTTCTTTTCTCCATGATATTCGTAAGCATGTCCATTCTCTTTAAGCAGTTCATTTACTGAAGTGTCGTATCCTTTAACAAACAGCTCTCCAAGAACTCTACCATATTTACCAACACCATATGATATAATTGAAAATCTACCTTCATCAGAATCTTGTAAAAGATGCTTTGTGAATTCTTTTGCTGCCAACCCTTTTTTCTTTTCTTCTAAATTACGGGTTCTACACTCCCAAGTATCAACACCCTTAAATCTAATTCTTCTTTTCACCCATGTATTAAACCCCAAATCAATCATAGCGTCTGCTGTATCTCCATCTACAACCCTAACTAACTTAGCGGAATACCCATGTTTTTTAACTTGCTTGCCCATTTTTACTCTCCCTATTTATTTATTATTAACTCTTTTTCATAAGTATCAAGCGACTTTATACGAAACTTAAATATTTCCAATTCCATCTCGCCCACTTCACCACTTTCTTGAAGTATCTGCGATAAACTTACCAATATCTGAAAATTCTGTAGTGTCAGCATTTGTGCATCAAATTCAACAATTATATCGTTTTTAGATTCTATATGTTGCGAATGAATCTTTTTGCTTAAATCAAACTGAGTATTTTTCTGCTCTTCTTTAATATACTTATTTACGCCATATCCTTTATGACCAACCCAATCACCATAGATATCACTACACCACGGCTCTAACACACGCAATATAACATTATCGCAATTATGAACAATAAATCCAATATTGTATTTAGGAAACACAAGTGGTTTCATATGTTTGTCGTGTCTTGGAAAATTACCCCACTTCCTAATATAATTTCTCTCTGACTTCTCATTATGTAACACCCACTCATTGCTGTCCTGCATTACGTTTGTTAATTTAGGATTTCTACGACTCCCTCTCATTGTTAGATGATAACATAAAGCATCCCACGATTGAATTAATTTATATCCATTTAATAAAAATCTAACAGCAATATCTGTATCTTCGCGAGACTGATACCCAAATGTTTTTTGATCGTGTCCTCCTATTGACTCAAAATCTTCTTTGTATGCCATCCAAGGAGCAAAAAATCCTTCAGTTGTTTTATCCTCTTTAACGCTTTCTGTATATGACTGAAATTTAATACTATCAAATTCACCTGGCTCTAATCCAAAATCTTTCTGTATTTTGGCTTCATCAGATATGTGTATAGAGGGTTCAATTCTAGTTCCACTTACTATAACACCTTTATCTAAGTGTTTATACATGTTTTCAATAAAATCTTTTGAAATACACATGTCTGCATGTAATATTACAAATATGGGACTAGTACTTACTTCCAATATTAACTTATCATACAATCTACAGTGACCCATTCTATCTAATTCTCCAGAATTTTCACCAAACCAAGTTCCATCATTTACAATGTATTTGAAATTTTTATCTTTTTTGCTTATTTCATTACACCACTCTTCAGTTCCATCATTTGAATAATCAACAGCCACACAGTATTCTAGAAAATATCCTGCATATTTTCTAACAGAATTATAACTCCACTGTAAATAAGTTAAATTATTTCTTGAGGGAGTAATTATTGAAATTGATTTCATTTTACTTCTAGCTTAGAACATATCACGGCATTTTTATGCCACCAGTCTTTGGATCCAAACTCAATTGCCCTAGAATGTGTCATTCTCATTGGTGTCATAAAGAAACAACACATTCCACATTCAATACAATACTTATTTTGTTCTTCAATTAACGTATCTGGCATATAGGGCTTTCCATCTTCCATATACTGACAATCTTCAAAGTAAAAATCATCTTCGGGATATTCAAATGGATATGCTTTGCATATTTCTGGTCTTTCTTTATAAATTGAGCAGATATATTTTTTCATTCTATTACTGCTCTCCCCTTTAATAATTCCCAATCTCTTTCAGATCTTACCTCTAAATTTTTATTCCAAACGCCCTTTAACACATCTGGCTCAACACCTAGCTCCTCAGCAAAGTTTATTATAGCTTGTATATCTTTAGGAAAGCAACTACCA
>Ga0209756_1001542_pt1 | contig 21127 bp, 27 predicted proteins | sample ETNvirenome_6_85_FD_184071 | JGI IMG/M metagenome (GOLD analysis project Ga0209756, IMG submission 184071) | Marine viral communities from the Pacific Ocean - ETNP_6_85 (SPAdes) (version 3) | ecosystem: Environmental > Aquatic > Marine > Oceanic | place: Pacific Ocean | collected 2013-06-19 | reverse complement strand
CTTGTAGCGCGCACCGATTAGGACCCCAAGCCCAGTAGCCATAGTTGTTCGACATTCGAACCTCCGACTATGAGTGTCAATAGAGATTCTAACGAGACTGTTGTTCCAATCGTTCCAAGATGGCTCGCTTCTGCCGCCCCAAGTCTGTGATGTCCACCCCTAAAAGGGCAGCCTTCTCGCGCAGGTCCTTCAAAGAAGGGAGCGGATCGGAGGTGGCTTCATTGGTGGTGCTGCCTTGAGTGTATTCAATATGCAAGAGCACATGGCAATTGGCATCCACTACAAACGAAGGGCTCCCCCTTCGCTTCATTTCTTTCATAAGGAACTGTGCCGCAACATCACACAAAGGGTTGTCTGCCAATGCTTTGTTGGCACTCTCGAGCAACTGTGCAGCCAGTGTGACGGTTTCCCCTACCGTAGTCAAAGTACCGTCTGGGGCATACGCCGGAAGAGCCAGTACCCCTTTTGCGATATGCTCTTCTACGAGAATGTCTATGGGTTTTAGTTTTCGGGTCATCTGGTCACCTCCCCATATAAATACCCCGGAGAGGGAAACTTTGACCCCCCTAACCTAAACCCTTACCCCACAATGGTAAACTGAAGCGGTTAGTTCCAAACTTCAGAGCCCTTGGTAGCCTGTGGGTAGGACAAGTTAGCCAACCTGCCGTGGGTTTCCAGTCCTTCCATACGTTCAAGAGTGCTTGCGGAACCGTCTTCTTGAATGATGCCGGAAAACATCAAGCTCACATCAGGCCCATCTAATGAAACCATGAGGACTTCCTTTCGCCCTGGGAAGTGTTCCAAGGATTTACCTGCAGCCGTCCAAGTTTCCAAAGCTTCGAGCTCGTCCGTGGAGTCCTGATAAGATGCCCACGCTTCGTTCACCATAATGACGTATCGCGCACCAAGCATCTGAACCATCAACCGAATACTGAGTGCCATCGTTTCTTTATCATCCCCCAACCTGGTGGGGTCTACGGGAATGACTTCCGGGCGTAAGTCGGATTGTTCGGGGAAGCGAATGAAGTGAACACTCATTGGTACTTCGGATCGGGTTTCGCAGCGGTACTGCTTTGCAATGTGGGCCAACCCTTCTACCACTTCGATAGCAAACCCTCTCTTTTCTTCTTCGGTCATTCTTCTTCCACTATCAACAGTTTCTCAAGCTCTGCCACCGCAGCAGTAGACTTTTCAAGTGCTTCTTCCAATGCAGCCTGGACTGCGGGTCCCATCGTAGACCCTTCCGAACGGATTTCTTGCAGTTGAACATTGCACGCTTCCATGTTTTCCAACATTTTCCCTCGATCAAGTTCTTCCAAGGGGATTTCCTGTACCGCTTGATACATCGTTTTCAAGGAACTTTGAATCCCTTCAATGCGAGCGGCCACTTGGGTCACCTTCTCAAAGTCAGTTCCCATCTTCTTTTCCACGGTGCGCATCTTCTTCTTCCGCTTCCGCTCTTGGCTTTTCATATGTCGACGTTGTTTTCGGTTCATTGCACACCCTTCTCGTTCGGTAAAAGGTTTATACCCAACCCTTTATGAAAAGAACCCCCCTTTCAGGAGAACCCCATGGCCCGCAGCACCACAAGTGAATACCAACCCATTCCCCCCTATCTTAGAGTCATGCGAGGTTTCGGAGGTTCCCGGAATGGTGGCCGTCAAGGTCGTGCTTGTGCCTTCGCCAGTTCAACCGGAACGAACGGAGCTCGTGTAACGGGTAACCTTATGGCTTCCGGCGGGGCAGCCGCTACTACCACCTTCGGTGGTGGAACTGCTCGCGGTGCCATGAAGATCAGCCCGAAGGCTAACGGAACCGGTGATTGATTGAAGCGGGGGTCTTCACCCCCCTCTTTCGGTATAGTTACTTCTATTCACCCCAATAGGAGTTGCTATGCGTTTGCGAGTTGCGAAGAAGGTAGCCAAACGGCACGCCTCAGGAGCCCGATACCGTCAACCAACCTTGGATCGAGCATCCACCCGGTTGAAGCTGGCGGAACGTCTTGTCGCTCATCCTGGACCCCCCAACTGGTCAACAGCACAAGAACACTATCAAACAGGACCAACCGAAGAAGTCCCTGCGGGTCCCGACTACACAACGATGTCGGTTGCTGCCCTGAAGGCTCTCGCCAAGGAACAGGGACGAAAGGGTTATTCCAAGCTGAAGAAGGCAGAACTCATCGAGCTTCTTGGGTAGCGCGTCGCTTCGCACCCCATCGGATGATGAACCGCGCAACCTTTCCGCACCGATGCAATAGTCGGTAGAGGCGCCGTGCGTCTTCGGCATCCTTCATAGCGGTGTGGGCATCTGTCATACTCCAGCCCAAGAACTTTCGGATCTTGTCCATAGAAAGCGATTCCAGACCGCAAGGGACAAGGTGTTCGTAAGCAAGGGTGACGGTGTCTACCTTGTGGTAGGGCAAGCGGTACTTCAACCCTTCACGGTCGAAATCGGACTGTAGGAACTTCAAGTCGAAGCCGACATTGTGACCGATGATCACACACCCTTTGAGGCGAGTTGCGATCTCCTTTGCCACATGTTCAATGTAGGGGGCATCTTCCCATCGTTCGGGAGCCTTGCCATACCCATTGATTTCTAATGCCTTTGGGTGGGCTGCTTCGATGTCCTTGGGACGGATCAGTGTTTGATACTTCTCGACCCGACCATCAGGGTATTCCTTGACGATGGCGACTTCAATCACTTCGTGGATCTGTGGGTTGAGACCTGTCGTTTCGGTATCGATGAACGCCAAGGGGCGTTTGGATAGCGGCTTAATCATACTTGACCTTACCCCGACAAGCCTTCTTAGAAGCTTCTCGGCGAGCACAACGCTCGGTGAGGGTGGTGTTGCGGTAGCGAGCGTGCATAGCCACTACCAGAGGGTTCCCCGTCTTTGCGGCGGGTGCATCACCGCGCATACGAGCCGCAAGGGATCGTTTTGCCCGGCGGGCGTTTCGAGCGCGGTTCTTTCGTGCGGTTTTAGCCATGATGTCCTCCTTTCTTCACCACATATACGAGCTGGGTATTATCTTATGGCCCCCCGATAGGAAGAAGATGGAAGAAATACCCCCACACATCAAGGCTCGAGGCTTCTGTCCCGTATGTGAAGCACCGTTCCCCCTCACACATCGGAAGGGGGATGACTTTGACTTGCGCCCGGTGACACAACACATTGTGCAAGCACACCCAGAGCTGCGAGACAATAGGCATGTGCCTAATGTTCGGGTGCAATGGGAAATACAACCCCCGCAAAGGCCATAACTACATTCGCACCTCGTATATGGGATGTAAGGAGGCAAACATGGCCAATCTCAAAACCGCCAAAGGCAACAAAGTCACCATCAACTTCGGTGGGCGCAAGAAAGCAACCTTCACTGCGGGTGGGCGCAAGCGCTACCTGGTTCTTAAAGAGTGGGAAGGGATGTCCGGCCCCATCGGACATGTGATGGTCAATGGTCTTGTGCGATTTGCCGATGGCACTGAAGCCTATGCAGTCTTGGAGATCGATGAAACATCATCGGGTGAGCACTGCGGTACAGGGGTATTCCTCCCTGATGGTCGACTCGTGTTCCAAGACGAAGAAGGGTTCATCCTTGCGCTTGGCAAGAAGGCAGAAGATGTCTTCCCCTATACCTACAAGTATACGGGCACTGTGAAGGCACTCCGTGACCACCATGTCGGTAGTGATGGCTGGTCCCGATGAAGATTGGGGACAAGGTTCGCTTTCCGAAGATTGAAGGGGTTCACTACGAAGCCACCATCATCGGCATCAATGCGGACACCGTCCCATCCCTGCTTACGGTCGAAGTCCACTACGATACGTGTGTCGTAGTGACCACTACTACGGAAGACGATGCGGAACTTATTCCAGGTCATCCTCTCGTCGCACCATATGAGCAAGATTGAACACCCTTGCCATATCATTAGCAACAGCCCTGACATGCCGCACAAGCATTTCCCGTTCGTAATCCGTCCTGGGGGGTGCTAACTCCACCCCGTCACCACCACGGCGCATATCTTCCGTATCTCTAATCACACCGTTCCAGCCGTAGACTTCTTCGCCCCACACCGCCTCAAAGTAGGCAACGGGGTGGGTATCCAAGTCCGGGGGGTCTTCCCCTTTGGTTTTGATGCGGTGTGGTCCTAATGCGAAGAACGGTTTCCCGATAATGTCATCGTCATTGGTGGACATTCAGCCCCCTTTGTTTCGGTGTGGTGGCACCCATCGGCGGGTAGCATCCAAGCTCTCTTGAAGGGCTTCTATCTTCCGCACCTTCATTCCCATCCATCGCTGTTGAAGTGCTATCTCTCGAACAGCTTGGGCAACATCTTCCACCCCTTCAGCATTTGCAAGGGATTCTTTTGAACCCTCCATCAAGCCTTCCAAGGTAGTTATTTGAGTCTCCAAGTCTTCAAGGCGATGTTGAAGAAGGTCTCGACGTGGCCACCACGAACCTTGCTTGATGAAGGTGATGGGCTGCCCTGCTTTAGTTTGGGTGGCAGAAGGATCAGCACCCCCGATCCAAAGGATCTTATCGGGAGGGATTTCTGTGATCTTCCTTTGCAGTCGGCGAGCCTTTCCCTTGCTCTTGTTCTTCATTCGGCCAAGCGCTGCACGAAGGTTCTTCAATTCCGTTTGTTGCACGAGCCCGACGGGATCAGGTTCGACCACCGCATCGGCTGAAGTCAAATACAAAAGGCTGTTCAAGACCAGTCGGGTGAGCTTATGCACATCCTTTATGGTCTCAGGGGAACTCATATCCGTAGCCAAGCCGCTTCGAATAGCATTTTCCGTAAAGTAGTCATGTGTGGAATCCCGATTGGGGTCACTCAACACACATTCGATGTAAGTGGCAAAGTCCCAATCGTTATCTTCCATCTCATTCAAGTTAATGGAAAACCAAAAGGAAGCATCATCACCGGGACCGGAAGACAATTCGTTTTCCACACCCCAAAAGTAAAACTTCAAGCAATGGTTGGCTTTCTCCTTGGGCCCGAGGGCCGGAACACAACCATCATAGTAGTCCGGTGTACGATCTCCTGAATGGTAGCTCACATACACGCCGCCACACTTATGCCACCGCGTTTGAGGACCGCCCCACAGTTGGAACACTGAGTCAGGGAAGGTGAAGTACATCGCCGCATGCGGGAGGCTGAGGTCTTCAAACTTGATCCCCCCCAAACTTGTTGCCGCAAGAGCCGCTTGCATATGGGCGGGAACCGCTATCGTATGGTGTCCCGTCTGTCGGTAAGAAACCGTATGGGCAGCCAACAAGAAGCCCGACTTATGAAACCCCATTCCGGGCATATAGAAGAAAGCAGCAGCCTCTTCCCATGACAAAGCCCCTGTTTCCAAAGCTTTCAACAAGGCTGCCATAGCCTTGTCCCCCTTGTACGGGAATTGCCGCGGCAACATTGGGAGTTTGGTTTCCATGGTTCCTTATACGAACCGCCTCACGAGAAATGGCCCTCCTCTGTGAAAGGAATGGCTAATTGATCCTGGTGTGTTGTATTCCGAAGGATTTGAATTCCATAGACATTTTCTGCATGGGACCCCTTCACCATCCCAAGGATCTTTTCGTAAGTAAGGTCTTCTTCTGCTCTCTTGAGTGCTTCTTCGGGAATGGAAGGGGCAAGGATGTTCTTCGCTCCGATGTTGCCTTCAGCGGTTTCAAAAATCACAGTCCAGGGGAAGTCCATCTCACATCCTTTTTAGGGGGCAAGCCTCTAAGTCATCAACAGCTTTAGTGCTTTCTAAACATACCCGCCGCATGTCTTCTGGCCACCCGCTGAAGCCGCAAGGATCCCCCTCTCCGGTCACCTGCATAGCTGTGGGATCAAACCAGTAACAAGTCGGACACTTGGAACACGGCCACACCGCATCCTTCTTGCCCACCCCCAAAAGTGAAGCTCGCTCTGCTTCCTGTTCCTTGGTCTGCTTTCGAGACTGGCGACACACAACCGTACAACCGATGCCCTCCATCATCTGAACAAACCGCTTTGCATCAGAATCCTCGAGCACCAGGTGGAACACAGAAGAGTCACCGCAATGCTTTACATTAGGATTTCCCCCGACCTGTGTTTGGAACTCCGCACCACCTTCCACTTGGAATGTCCATAGGGAATGGGTCAAGATGCAGCCACTCGCCATTCCTTGTTTCGGGTCATTTCTTGGGGGGACAGTTTGTGTCCCCAACCCCAAAGGAAGAGCTCAAAGGACGATGTCGGGATACCGCGCCCTGGTGTTGTGACTGTGATCAGTTGCCCCTTCGGGGTGCGCCAAGTCCGACCGGATCCGACCGATCCGGTCGGCACAACCATACACATCGTGGCTGGGGTCACTTTAGGCATCAAGACCACCAACCACGGGTGGTTTGACTTGTCGAGTGCTTTTGCGAGTGTGTTCTTCATTGCGAATCCTCCAAACAAAACTGTGTCACCCACCCAAAATGGCGATCTGAGGTGCCATTAAAGGGGGATACGGCAAGCAAGATGGGACCGTTCAAACGATGCCCCTTTATCTTGACCGCCAAAGATCCAACCGCCGCTTCCACAGGGCTGAAGTCTTCATGGATTTCATCATCTGCATAGGTGTGCATTGCCCAAGCCACACTCAACCCGTCTACAACTTCCCCAACAGAAGCTGTGATTCCCATTCCTTCCAGGCGACGCACCAACATCTGTTCGATTACGGGTGCAAGGGATGTACGACCTTGTGTGGTTGCAAGCGCCCTATGTGCCGCCTCTCGCCGCTGGGTTGGTGTAAGGGCGGTGAGGTCCTTCGTCGTAGGTTGTGGGACTACCAGAGGGGCTGGAACCGCCCCTGCCCGATAGTGTTCTACTCCCGTAATAGGGGCAGGCAAATCTTCTGGGCGCACAACCAACCCGGTTTCTTGAGCTTCGGCCTCCAAGAGCTTGATGGTCTTTTCCCTTTCGGTGACCGCCAACTGGATAGCCTTGTGAATTTGCTTTGCAGCTTCTTCGAGCATCATCCCAATCATTACAGGGTTGGCTGCAGTAGTTTCTACGGGGAGTGCCGGAGTTGCATTTTCGGGTAGTGGTCCCGTTCGCATACTCGGTACGTCACCATCAATAGAAGCGAGCTCCGCAATGGCAGCTTCCACCAAGGGGTTGAGCATAGGGAGCCCATTTTCCCCTTCCATCACTATTGGCACCGCATTTTCAGTAGGAATGGCAATAGGGAACTTCTTTCCAAGATCATTCAAGTCGATTCCATTCACTTGGAGGAGAGCCACAAGCTGTGTGTAGGCTTGAGCTGCGGTCAAATCCCCACTGTCCAGCCCTTCAAACACAGCAGAAGCCGCCGGAATGCTGTCCAGCACTTCCTTCAAGCCTTCGATAGCTTCTCCAAAATCGTTCACGGTCGCTCCTCAAACATGTCTGTCACCGGGTTGGTCTGTACGGCACGCTTCTTAGCCTTTGTGGGGGGTCGGGTTCCGTAGATTCTCCGCAACATCTCATCTTCTGCTTCCGCATTGATGTCGATACCGATGAAGTTCTTTCCTTGTTCCAATGCCACTCCAGCCACCGTCCCAGATCCCGCAAAGGGGTCAAGCACTGTACCCCCCATAGGTACAGAAGCCATCACAAGCGGTTCGATCAAATCTCGTGGCCAAGGCCCTTCCTGCATCCCAGGCCAACAGCCGTGTGGAACCGAGAACACACTTCGTTTGTTCCGCCCCTTCGGATGAAAGGCTGCATCCCCGATGGGTCGACGCGCAAACCCTTCACAGACTTCGGTATCCTTATTCCCTGGTGGGTTGTGGAGGCTTGTGTGGGCTTCTCGAATAGAATCCACATCATAGTGGTATTCCCCTTCGCTATCTGGGTGTGCGCCGAAGAAGAAGTGATGGTGAACATCCGTAGGTCGATCTCCGTGGTTAGGGAGCCGATTGGTTTCATGCCAAATAGGAGCGGACCGCCAAACCCACCCTTCAGCTTGCATCGCCAAAGCAAAGCGGTACGGACATCCGAAAAGGTTCTTGGCAGGGATGTCATTTGCTTGACTGGTTGCCGTATTGCTGGATCGGGCTTCCTTCACAAGAACCCATACGGTTCCGTCCTTCCGCAAGACGCGTTTGACTTCCCGGAAGACCAACATCAAGTGACCAATGTAGTCTTGCACTTTGGTTTCGTGTCCCAAGTGGTACGACCCTTCGGGAACCGCAATCCGTGCCATATCCCTCATAGGGGCATACACCACACTCTTCCATTGTTGGGGGAAGCCTGCGCCTTCAATACTTCGCTTCTGCCAGGTAGGGGGTTCCGTAATCACAGCATGCACTGAGTTATCGGGGAGCTCGCGAAGTGCATCCAAAACATGGACACCGTAGGCTGTAGTTGCAGTTGGGGGGTTATCTCCAATCATTGCTGTAGTTGTTTTCCACATAGTTCACCTCAATCTTTGGAACCGAATTTCACTGTTCCCCCGACACCAATGATGCGGTCTTTGGGGGTTTTCTTTTTAGGCTCCCACGAATCCGAAGATGGGGGTGCGGGGCCACCGCCAACCATGATGCCTTCATCTGGTTGGGCTGTATTACGAGTAGGTCGAAACCGCGCCGGGGGTGCTTTAGGGGGCTTTGGTGCGGGAGGGGGGGTTTCAACCGGGGCTTCGGGGGGTGCGTTATTCATTCGCATCGAAAGGTCTATTGCATGCTTGCAAGGGTTTTGCCGAGAAGGACAAGTGCATTCCCATTTCCCACTGCCATATAAGGTCACCTCATATACGGAAAAGCCACCATCCTTCTTGGTGTCCCCGCGCACTTTCCACTTTCCCTCAATGTCTTCTGTCGGAGGATCCGGCTCCGCCAAGGCTTTCTTGCGCGACTCAAATACGCGCAAGACACTCTTTCGAGTTTCCCCTTCTGGAAGAATCCCTTGAAGCTCTTCGAGCGAACGAGCATCCCGCATCAGAAGAATGACCTCCTTGGCTGTAAGGGGTCGTTCTTCAGGCTCCTCTTCTACAGGTTCGGGTGGGTCAGGTTCTGGGGTAATGAAAGAAGGTGGGACAATGCCAATCATTTCGGCAGCAGCCTGCCCGATTTCACTTTCGGTTGCCACTGACCAGTCGCCCTTACGGGTGCTCACTTCTATGGCAAGTGCTTGCCGAATGGCATTTTCCCATTCCACACTTCGAATGTCGGCGAAGTTGGGGTCTCTGGGGTCGGCAAAACGAGGGTTCGTCAGCAAGTTTTCTTCTTGTGAAGCCATCCTGCGAGACCACTTTGTTCCCGCTGCCGCAGAGTTCTGACACCCTGGGTTCACACACTTATCGCAAAAGGTAATGCGGAATTCTTCCGCATTACCCAATTTACGATGTTCGGGTGTATAGCAATCACCCCATAGATCAGGCAGACTCACAAGATTCCCCAAGGGTAGCGATCTGGGTTTCAATTTCGGATACCCGATTTTCAAGGGTTTCCCGGATGTTGGACAATGGAACACCACTCCCCAGCTTTTCCAAGGTGAGCCGCAATGTGGATGCTTCGGTTTTCAGATGTCCTATTCGGACAATGCTGTGTGCAGTCTTCAATGTTCCGGGTCGGATGCCATTGGTTTCGGTTTCCTGTGTCCAAGCCAAGACTTCGGCCAACGCCTGGGACATAACGGACAAGTCGCGTACACATTGCTTGCCTTGGGCTTCCAGCCCGCTAATTCTTTCTTCTGTGTTTTGGTTGCTCATATGCTTTTCTCCTAAAGACCCTCGTAGCGGGCAATGATTTGGAATTCCAAGATGGAAACCTTCATAGGGTTTTCCAGGATTGGCTCTCCATCTTCTGTTTCAATACGCAAAAGATCGGTTCCTCTACCCCTGCACTTCAAGATCACACGGGCCAAGCGTTCCGCAAAGTCCGGTGACAAGCGGGATTTCGCCACTTGAAAGATATGGTTTCCTCCGCTGGAACGGGGGATTTGGACCTCTATGCTGGTTTCGGTGGGTGTAGGCGCCAGTGTGGGTGTGGGCTCTTCTTGTGGTTGGGGTGCATCACCAATCGGGGTTCCACCGTGGGAAAGGTATTGGGCATACCGTGCAGGGAAAATCCCAGCCAAGCGCGCATCCCAAGCCCCGCCACCCTGATTGTTTTCCATTTCGGTGAGGTTCCTTGGAACCGTCCAGTTGCTTCCGAACTCAATGTCCACCTTCAAGGGGATGTCCCATCCCAGCTTGGTGGCCGCATCCTTGATCATCAAGCCTTCAATCACATCTATTGCGGCACCAGCCAGATGTTCCTTGATTTCAAACACCAATTCATCGTGGATGGTGATCGTCATCAGCACATCATCTTGCCATCCGCGTTTATGGATTTCACGGTACAGCAAGTACATCGCCAGCTTCATTATGTCGGCCGAACTGCCCTGAACGGGACCATTCACCGCATTTCGTTCCGCCTTTGAACGGAAGCCTCCCATTTCATGATCGATGTCTGGGAGTGGGTACTTACGACCGTAGGCTGTGGTTACATATTTCTGGCGGCGAGCTTCCGCATGTTGGGATTTCCACCACTTCACCAGACCTCGATAGCCCTTGTCGAATTGCTTCTTGAGCCGCCAACCTTCTTCTTTCGACACCCCTACGGATCGCTGTGCCGCAGAACCGCCTCCCCCGTAGCACATAGCAAAGTTCAAACCCTTGGCTTCTTGCCGTCGTTGCTTGAACTCAGGGGTTCCCTTGATGCCTTCCCCATATACGGAAAGTGCCGTCAAGCTGTGCAAGTCTCCGATCTTATCGGACCCACACTTGGGACAGAAAGGTGGGGGGAGCACCCCTTTAGGGAACCTGTGGTTGCAACCTGAGCATCGGAAGAACTCATCCAACCACTTGGGTTCCCTGGAAAGGTTCGTAACGATCCGGAGCTCAACACCAGAATAATCAATGGCGAACAAGATGTGTCCTGGTCGCGCTGCAATACATTCCCGTACCCGACGCACACATTCCGGTTTGGACTTGTCGTAAGTAGCGGGGATGGAATGGAGGTTCCATCGGGTTTGCCCGTTGAATCCCTTCTTCTGTCGGGGTGTGGGTGTGGCAAACCGGCCTGTATCCACTTTGGTTCCATTGAAGCCGATCCACATACATTGGTCGGGTGAACGGGCGGGTTCGGTGTCATTGATGATGGGGAACAAGTTTGTCGAAAGTGCTTTAGCCACTTCTCGGAAGCGCTTGATCTTCCCCATAAAAGGGAACTGGGAGCCGGATTCTGTGATTACCCGGTCGAGCACTTCTTGGGATGTCTTTACTTGCCCGGACTTTTCGGTAGCCACCAATCCCTGAACACCGATTTCCCGAAGCATCTTCCCCAACACCGCAGGGATGGTCACATCGTAAATGAGGGGGAAAGCGACTGTCTCCATTCGTGTTGGATCCGTCAACACAGGAACGGATTTCTCAGCGGTGTCGGTTGATTCTTGTACCGAACGGGCAGCCTCTTCTCGTACTTCCATATAGGTAGGTGAAACACATTGGGGGTCGAACCCCCCAGGAGCTTCCATTACCTTGAACCATTCGGGCCTGACACAACGCCCGAGAAGGGCTTCACCTTCTTCATAGACCGCTTTCAGGGACTCAAACCATTCCACCTGTCCCAGTCGGATGAGGTCAACCACTTTGTCCCGATCTACATAGATACGACAGGCTTCCATCCACCGGGTTGCCAAAGAACATCCCTTTTCCACCTTGTAGATGGTGCGTTGCGATTTCCCGTACCCATCTCGTTCAAGAACCAAAGGAGCCAAATGCTGATAGAGCCGAAAAGTACAAATCGCATCGGCAGCGGCGTACCACACACACGGTTCCCATGTGGGATCCAAAGTGCCGAAGTTGAGGTTCTTTTTCCGCTCTTCAATAGGAAACAAGGATGGAAGTTCAATCATCTCCATTCCCAAGTCTCGTTTGGAAAGAGCCTTTAGTCCCTTGTTCCGTTCACGAGAGTTGCGAAGGTAGGCAAGTATGAGGGTGCATTCCCAAGTATTGGCATCTGACCAGTTGCCGATAGGGCCATACGCATCGTGGTCCAGAAAGGCTTGATCAAACTTCGCATGGTGGAAGATCGCCACCGCCCCGGCATTGCACACCTTCTTCACCATTTCCGCTACAAGTCGCGGGGGAACATTGGCTTCCGTATCCACATGCCGAACAGGGATGTACCACCCCTTGTTTGCGGTAGCTGCGATGCAGTAGCCTACGATCTTACTGTTGGTGTAGGTGGTTCCATCATCATGCTTGAAGGGTCGGGTGTCGAGCCCTGTGGTTTCGAGATCCAAAGCGAACAGCTTTGATGCGATGCACTCTTCCGCAATGGTGTCCAAGTCATCGGCCGTAGCGAGCACCATCTCGACTTCATTCATCCAGTCGAGCTTATCAATCTTCGGGCGACTCAAAGACCCGCCAATGATGTCTTCAATGCTGAACACTTCCCCGTCTGACATCGCCATTCCTCCCGATGTCTATCAATACCCGAAGAGGTCAGCTAACCACCCCCAGAATGGTCTTGGCCTTATCTAAAACTCGCAAGGAGAGTGCCTTGGCTTCCGCATCGCCCACACCTTCTCGGTAGTGTGCTGTCGCTATTTGGTCGTGGGCTTCCCATAAGGCGGCCAATTGCCACCGTTCCGCTGACTTTTCTCTACACATAGAAAGGAGGAACCGCTCGGTTCTTTGGAATACCGTTGATACCGGAACCTTTACTTGGAGTGCTGCACCCACTTCTTCTTGTGTGGTCTTTTTCTCTTGCACCCACTTCAAAGGCTTCAAGCCATAGCGTTGCTCCAATGCGCGAACCGCAGGCCAAAAGTCTAATCCCTCCTTTTCCCGAACCAGTGTGATCGCATCCCGTGTGCGCCCACAAGCGAAGCAATAAAAGGAAGCGGAATCCGGATACACCCGTGCTGAAGGTTTGGTGTCATTCCCATCCCCGTGCAAATCACACGAGAATTGTTGTTCCCGGTCACCGCCAGAAGGGTGAACCGCATACCCGTAGGCAACCAACACATCTAAGATGAGAACTTCTTCTCGTATCCGGTCGGCGGCCAGCTTCGCATTACTCATTCGTCTGCCAGCAAGTCCAACTCATCGCCCGCTCGTTTCGCCACTTCAACGGTCACATCATGTTGGGTGGATACCCTTCGACACGGCCACAACACACCCGAATAGAACTCTTCAAACGGGCGATGGTCTCGGGACTTCAAGCACATAAACTTGACGAGGTTGCGTTCCATTAGATCGGCATCCACATATCCAGCAGTGACCACATCGGAGGATCGTTCCGCTTCGTTGGCATAAGAAAGATGGGTGAGGTTGTACCGACCCCCATTCTTTTCTGCCGCCTTGAAGCCATCACGGTTGATCTGAAACAACACCACCAAGGCAATCCCTGCCCCTTTGTTGAATGACATCGACAACCGCTTCAAGTCCCGAAGAACTTCATTGAGCCGTTCCGTAGTGGATGTGTGCCGATTGCGGGAAGTCATCAAGCCTGCGTGATCTACGAAGATGGTTGCAATCGCTGGGTCTTTGGAGTGAAGGAGTTCAGCTTTCGCCTTCAAGTCATTGATGTTGAAGTCTGTCTTATCGGGGTCATGCACTTCAACATGGATGGACCCATAGTCATTCTTGGGATCACCCAAGTCGGGAATCACATGTTCAAAGTAGAAGCGCTTTTCCGGTCGGTCAGGGTTGATACGCCCATTGAGCAACTTCGACTTCTGCTCTTCTGACATACGACCGATCTCATCATCCGTATGTGTGTCCAATTCCCCGTCTCGAATACGCTGGTAGTCCAAAGAAGGACCAATCCCCAGCTTCTTACGGATTTTGGCGAACTTTTCGTGGCTGGAATGAATAGCAAAAAGGATCTTACGAACTTGTGGGTACGGCATTTCTAAAGAGAAGAAGACCGAAGAGTGTCGATAGTACACAGCCTGGTTGTAGGCCCAGTTGAGAGCCAAGGTAGACTTCATCCCCCCAGTAAAAGCCGCATGGACCCAGAGCTCGCCTCGTTTAGCCCCCTTGATACCCACATCCATTTGTTGAATGCCGGTGAATTGACCGATTCCCGCTAAAGGGTCTGACTCAACCCTTTCGTATTCTTGCCTTACATCTGCCCCATCTGCGGTCACATCCCCGGACAACCGTTGTCCTGTGACGGGGGTGATAACTTCGTGCCCCCGGTCCAAGACATGACGGATCGCCGATGCGGGTCCCTTCAGGATTCGTTCTTTGCGACCATCCTTTACGCTAATGCCAACTTCTACAATCTGAGCCGCTTCTCGCAACACTTCGGAAACCACCCGTATGCGGCGGTTCTCCACTTGAGCTTCCAAGAGCTTGAGGAAATCCCCTCGAGTCCTCGGGTTGACCACCGACATTGCATCGATTCGATCAACAACTTCCACTTGTCGAACACGAGTGAAATGTGTCCGAAGGGTAGCCGCATCGGGCACATGGTGATGTTGGTCGATGAAGTCCTTCACATAGGTCCACACCGCCTCATCTTCAGGAACATCAAAACCGAGCCCCGAACTTCTGAGTGCATGGGCATTTCGCAGCATCAATTCCGAATCATCACTGGAACCACTGCGGTAGGTGGATCGAAGTAGCGTTTTCATTGGTCACCCCCACCCCGGAGACTTTTCCGATTACCTGTCCCCAAGCGGGGTGCCCCCTTAGCCTGTCGTTTAGGGGATTTGGTGCGTTTGGGGGTGCCGGGAGGGGTTTTATCTGCCCCCACCTTTTCATAGCCAAGCAATGCGGTCTCCACTGCATCTGACCAAAACATATGCCCAGGCCCCAACGGGTGCGCCGGCTCATCCCAGACCCATACGGGTTTTTCACTATGGCGCCGAATGTTCAATGCTTCGGCCAACACTTCAGGTGAAGCTGAGTTCCGCGCAGCCTTGACACCCATTCGGATAATCAAGAGATCCGGGGGCATCACCAGATCGGGAATGCTCAGGTACTTGGTAGATACGGCAAAAGCATCTGCATCGAAGATCTCAATGCCTTTGATAGCAGTGCTTGATAGCCATGCGGTAACCAAGTCGGCATCGGATACGACCTTGAAGAACCAGGTTGGAGGCATTCGGATAGCTACATGGCGAAGGTTCCGAAGCATCCATCGAGATGGGGCTGTGATGATTAGGTTGTCCGTTTGCTTGTCTGCGAGAACCGAACCTTCAATGGGAGCCGCTTGCGCCAACCCCTTCATTCCGCGTTCCACATTGATCATGATGTCTTCGTGGAGCACACAAACACATCTTGTGAATGAAGGTGGGTGGGGGGGTTTCGTTGTAGCGGGCACTCGCCCTGTTCCATGACACTTAGGGCAATCTGGCTTGATGGGCATTACTTCCTCGCATCGGAGCAAAGCCCCTCAAAGATGTCTTTGATTTCAGACGATACTTCATACACCGTTCCGGAAGAGGTTTCCCCCTTCAGGCGCTCCCCCAACACCGCTTCAATCAGCTTCATCTTCTTCCTGCGAACGGCTTGAACCCGCTCATCAACGGTGTCCTTACATACAAGGTGAATGGCATACACCCTGTCGTGTTCTGAACCGATGCGGATCATCCGCCCGATGATCTGGATGTAGTCGCCTGCAGACCAAGGGGTGTCATAGAACACCGTAGCCTTTGCCGTCTGGAGGTTGATGGCATCACCACCGGCCATAGTGATGAAGATGACTTGAACATCCGAAGTGGTGTCTTGAAAAGTGTCTTGGGCGGCTTTCCGTTGGTCTTCATCTTCTGCACCTGTCACCCGAACACACTTGACCCCAGCTTTTTCTAAAATGGGAATGGCGACATCCACCATCGTTTTGAAGCGGCTGAACACAATTGTCTTTTCACCCGCCAAGTCACCCCCTTCAGTAAGCAAATCCACCAAGGCATCGAGCTTTTCGGAACTGTAGGTTTCATCAAACCCAATGAGTGCAGGGTGGTTAACGATCTCCTGGCAGTAGGTGATGGCCGTCAAAGGTGTTGTTTCCTTTTCGTCCCCATCACCCATTTCAAGAAGTCCTTCCAATGCTTCTTCATACTTCTGGCGTTGGAACTTGGTGAGCCCCACCTTGATGTCTTTGGTTTGCAATACGGGAAGCTCGTCTGCCACACTGTGCTTGGGGCGGCCAAGATAATACGGGTCGATGGCTTCGCGAAAGCGTTCAATGTCCTTGTCCCGATAGCCCACAATCACCGGCACCTGCCGTCCTCGTGCAACCCGTTGGAGACGGGTGATGCAATAGTGGTTCATAAACCCTTGCTTGGACATCGGAAACAGCTCGGGAATCACTACCTTGTAGATGCCGTACCCTTCCATCAAGCTGTTCTTAATGAGGGTGGCCGTCAAAGCCCAACACCGGTCGGCTTGTTGGGCGAGATGCCGACATACTTTGTGAACCCTTGTGGTGGGGGTTTTGTAGACGGTGGCTTCATCTGTGATGAGGATGTAGTCTGCCCAATGTTGAACCCGCCCGAAGTCGTTGCACATCGAGGAATAGCCTTGAATGAGGACGGTGGGTCCCGTTGCCGCTTCCCATTCATCATGGGCAGCAGATCGGTTCTTGGGACTCCCCTTCGCTACAATGACATTCACACCCGTTGTGAACTTACCGAATTCCCCTTCCCATTGAGGAACCGCAGATTTCTTTGTCAGAACTACCGCTTTGGTGTCGGGTTCTCGGCGCCACACATGACACAAGCCCCCGATGGTTTCTACGGTCTTCCCCAAACCCGTATCATCACCCACTACGAACCGTTTCATTGCCAGTAGGTGCAAGACCATTTGGGTCTGGTAGCCCCGCAATGCAACCTTCTTTTGCACACCTGAGGAGGTAACGAATTCTGCCCGGAGATGTGGGGGTTGAGGGAGCTCAAGATCGTGTCGGTCTCGAACCTTCTTCAGCTTTTCATAAATGACATCACTCACAACCTTCTACCTCCGTGGCTTGTATTACCCGTAGAGGTGTGTGAGTCCCCCCTATAAGTCCAAGAGGGCTGGGATTAGGTTGGGGTAGGGTCCGGGAATCCTGTGGTACAGGGACATCCGTGTAAGATCCCCATAGAAAAGCCCTTCTGCCTCATCTTTAGTGCAGGGAATCCCGAATAAAATCTCACACTGCTTCTGGATTTCCTTGACGGAAGAACTGACAATCTTGGCCCAGCTTCGAAGCAACGGTTTTTCGATGTCGTTCTGGATCCCACTCAACATCATCTTGAACGCCTTTCGGATTTGCCCCTCGTCTTCTGGTATCGTCCAGCCGGGATTCCCAGAAAAGGGGCTCAAGGAATCCGGTCGCTTGGCTCCGGCAGCTTCGTACACTTGTTGTGCCAAGCGCAACAGGTCCTTGTCGGATTTCGACATAGGTGGCCATTGCTTGGGTCGAAACAATGCCCACCATATAAAGTGGGGGTGCAATCCGGTCGTTCCGGCTGCATTGTTAACCAGGACGGGAATAGCGAGCTTGTAACGACCGGCTTCTTTCTGGAGATTTCTTGCGGCTTTCCCCACAACCTCCCCGATACAATCCCCACCCGCCATCAGACAAGCTTGATTGGGGTCATTTATATCAAGTTCAGGCAACCGCATTTTAAGCTCCTACAATCAATGTCAATGTGCCGGGGCCATCTACGGTGACGGCATAGCCCGCATTGGTCTTTGTGGTGTGTACCAACCCTGAGCTGAAAGCCTCACAACCGACCATAATGACTTGACCGTTGCGCCGATCTTTCTTCTTCGGTTTAGGGGTGCGCATTCGTCCCAACGCTACGGAAGCATCAGACATTTCCATTCCCCCCAAGCCCAAAGCCCGTAAACATGCGAGGGTGCGGTCATTGATGTGACCGTCTACGGGACCGCAATGAACCCCTAAGCGGTGCAGTTGTGTTTGCACCTTCATCTGCTCGACCCGAGGTCCTTCCCATCGGTCCACTGCATTCTGAGCGGCAGCACAAGCAGAAGGCCAAGCAGCTTCGCCACGACCTTCCCCATGTAGGCTGTCGATTACGGAAGCCCATGGACCCAAGTAATGGAAGACTTCTTGTTGTGGGCTGTTTAAGGGATAGCGTTGCCAAGGCACAAACCCTAACGGAACAGCCAAACCCCATAGGGTTTCAACTTCTGCACAAGACTTTGCACTTTTCGACCCTTCAAAACCCCCCAGATTGAGTTTTAGGCTCACTTCCCTGCCTGCGGGTCGCATAGACAAGTGTGGGGGCATCCCAGTGGCTCCAGGGGCTTCCTTAACAGCTTTCCACGACACTTCGCTCGCTTTGGGTGCGGTGAACTGGAGCCGGGCATCCGGAATAGCTGCGGCAGCTCGTTCGAGCTTCGCTACCGCTTCGGGTACATCTGGGGCCACGAGGCCAGATCGAAATGTGACAAGCTTCTTTCCCACATGAACTCCTACATCAATGTTTCCATAGGGAACTTACCCAACGAGGGCCACAAACCTCGTCCTGCCTCGTATTAGTAGTGAACTTTCAATCCTTGGAGGATAACTATGTCAAGGTATGCAACCCCTACAATTGTTCCCGCATTGGTTTCCAGAATGGAATTTGACAGGAAACCGTGGCGTGTGCGTCTCGAGTTTCGCGGGCAAAACAAAAGAAACGGCGGATGGTCGGAAAAGTGGTGGTCCCTTTCAGGAAATGGAACGGGAACCGTCGAAGTGAACCACGGAAAGATCGGATCAAGCGGTCGGTCGAGCCCTTTTGTGTTCGATCTTCAGAAAGGCTTGGACACCCTCCACAAGAAGTTGAAGGATGGGTACGAGGCTGCAACGGGATCAATGACTGAAATCCCGCCTTTGGATAACGATTCCAGCCATACGGATCTTCCGGGCATCTATCGCGATGTGCGCTTCATCTCAAAGGGTGGGGTGCGAGTCTACATCGCCCATAATGAACAAGGTGATGAAGTGTGTCGACTGACCCATGAGGGTGCCAAGAAGTTGGTTACCATCAGCAACCTTATCCGCACCCGCACACAACAGGATGTCATTTCGGCTTTGAACCTTTAGGGACAAGGATCATCATCCGGATCCACATTGGGGTACGGTGCCAAGAACACATCGGGATTGGGACCTGCCTTACTGTGACCGGGAACGAAGGGTTTTCCTTCCAAGCGATACCGATCTGAAGAGGCATAGCCTTTGCCGTACCCTGTCGGGCTGATTTGACCACCCATAACGTAGTCGGAGCATCCAACACCCTCCCCGAAGATTGCGGAAGTGGTGATAACCATTTGGATCTCGTCACCGTAGGAAGTCACATCATTCGAAGTGAATGCTCGTTCCTTGTAGTTGCGAACCAAATAAGCACGCCCTGAAAGGGCAGCACCCTTCAACACCGCACCGCCTTGGGGCATTTGTGCGGACCAATGAACGGGACCGCCCAAATGGAGCGGGTCAAGAGAGTACACACTGGCACCCCTATGAATACGGAACACCTTTGAACCCAAGGGTTCAGCAACTCGGTCGAAAGCAACCCAAGCATTGATTCCACCATCGGACATCCCGATGAAGGACCCAGGGCCCGAAACTTCACTGTAGGAAGCTCCATGATCTTGTGGTTCAATCACCCCAGCAGTTCCGGCGACCCCAGCGGACGCATACAACATTGAAGACCCGTCCCGAAGGAAGTCTTCACCGCAGAAATGGAAGTCTCGAGCCAACATCCCAAGGGGGAGCCGTTCGGTCAACCCTGTAAGCTGAAGTGATGTGGCTGCTGCGTGGGTTGCGGCCCCATTCACAGGAAGGTCAACCCCACCCGCAAAGTGGCTTCGGCCTTGTTTATACACCTGTTCGAAGAGGAAGTTTCCAGGGAGGGATGAATGGCTTGCAAAAGAAGGGGGGAGAGCCGCATAAGCAGGCACACGCACAAAAATCCCTTCCACCTGAGTCGGGTCGCTTGACGTACCACCAGGAACGAGGACTGCCTCCAGTCTATTGCCTATTGTGCCAGGATAGTTGGATTCAAGTCTTACGGTACTCCCACCATCGTAATACACTCGCAATCCCATCCCCAAACGAGACGCCATGTTCATAACGGAAAGAGTCGAATACAACGATGCTGCGGTGTCGGTGTTAGAACCGTTAGCCACAAAGCGATCTGTCGCACCTGTAGAAACCCCTTCTGCCGTTACGGTGAAGGTGGTCACCCCATCCGTAATGATGAGCGATGTCCCAGGGTCTGAGTTCGCAGGGTTGGCCAACTCCGTATAGTCCCAAATATGGATTTCCAAGACCGCCCTTGGGGATGCCATAGTTTGACCTTGTGTAAAGGTTCTGGGGGCTGGCTGGAAATCCAAAGTTGTGGTTTCGGTAGGAATTCGATCCGAATCACTCGCCAGGTGGCCAACATCCGTAACCGTTCCAGGATAGACTTCCCCACCCATCTTCCCACTGCCCATGGTGGTCCAAAAGTCAGCGTAAGCGAGGACTTCCAGAGCTCGTGGGTTCTTCTTTTCGGGAACCTGCGAATAGTCATCCGTCACTTCAAACTGCTGGATTGGTGTGTTCAAGTACCAAGAATCACTACTTGGAATCGTACCGTAGATCGGTTCGTAGTCCGAAACCACTCGCACATCCCCATTTCGAGTCATGTAAGGGTCTCCCTGATACACAGGTCGGGTGTAGGTCACATACGCTTGTGAAGATGAGGCGTACGGTGCCGCTGAAGGCAAGACCATATTCACAGGTGTAGCCAATACATCAGGGACCAAACCGTTTCCGTTGTGGAGACGGGGAATGACATAGTTGTTCTTGTTGATGAAGCCGCGGGAGAAGCCGAAGGCTTCAAAGCATACGATGTATTCAAGATCCCCGAAGCTCTCAGAAGACACCCAATCCGGAGACCTGGTGATGTCAATAACATCGGAAGGAATGACATAGGTGTGGTCATCCGTACCAGCCCCCAACGCACCGGATGGGTCGGTAAGCCCAGCACCACCACCCTCTACAATGTAAAGGGTTTGCTTGTCTGCATCTGTTCGAAGCAGGTTGATCGGAACCGATGCCCCCGTCAACGGGGTCACACGATCCGTATTGTATGCACCCAAGCCATCCCAATTACGAGCATCGTAGACCGCAACCAAGCGAGCCACACCCAA
>Ga0209756_1001535_pt1 | contig 21184 bp, 36 predicted proteins | sample ETNvirenome_6_85_FD_184071 | JGI IMG/M metagenome (GOLD analysis project Ga0209756, IMG submission 184071) | Marine viral communities from the Pacific Ocean - ETNP_6_85 (SPAdes) (version 3) | ecosystem: Environmental > Aquatic > Marine > Oceanic | place: Pacific Ocean | collected 2013-06-19 | reverse complement strand
AGCGGTAACACCAGTGTTGACGAAGTCGAGGGTGCCGTCGGAGTCGTCGTAGGCGACGGTCATGCTGGTCTCGGTGTTACCCGTGACCATCCCGCCGACTACGTCTTGGACGGCCTCGGTGAAGTCGGTAACGGCCGTCGAAGCAACAGCGATGGTTGCGTCGGCGGCGGCGGTGAGGCGACCCTTGGCATCGACGGTGAATGTGCCAACAGCGGTAGCAGAGCCGTAAGCGGCAGCAGTGACGCCAGTGTTGGTAAGGGACAGATCGACTGCGCCGTCGCCCGCGTCGTCATAAGCGGCAGAGAGTCCCGTGTGGGAGCCGTTTGTAACGATCTGTGCGCCTGCTACATCCTGTACCGCCTCCGTGAAGTCAGTGACTGCCGTGGAGGCGATGGCGATGTTGGCGTTGGCCGCAGCAGTGAGGCGACCTTGGGCGTCAACCGTGAACGTGCCAACGGCTGATGCTGACCCGTAGGACGAGGCCGTGACTGCCGTGTCGGCAAGGTTCAGGGTGACTGTCCCGGTGGTCCCGCCACCCGACATCCCAGTCCCGGCGCTAACGCCAGCGATGTCGCCGCCAACGTCAACCCATGCAGAGCCGTTGTAGAAAAGAATGGTGCCACTACCAGTGTTGTAGTACACCTGCCCCGATACGGGGCTCCCCGGGGCACTGGCAAGGTTCTCTATACGAGCCTTGACCAGTTGGTTCTGATTGAGATCGACGTTTACCAGATATTTCGGCATCTATGACTCCTGCGGGACGGTCCTACCTATGAAAGATACGCCTTCCCGCCGAATGACTGTGCGAAGGTCACCACCAGCGCATTGTCGTTCGTATAGTCAATGTCTCCAAAGCAGACGGTGTCTGACGTATCGACCACCGCGACGTTCGGCCGGAAACCCAAATTATGCGTAATCGACCACGTTCCAGAAGGCACCGACTGGTCATGCGTGTACTTCGACTTCGCCCTGACCTCCACAACGGCTGCCTGAACATTCGTCGATGAGATCTCCGCGGTAGCCGAAAACGGCAAGTTCGACGCCGTCAACCCCAACTGTGAATCCACATAGGCGACAGTCGCATACGAGTACTGCACAATCGGATCGGTTACCGGAGTGATATCCGCAAGGTCGAAAGTTCCGTTTGTCGCTGCTGCTGCGACCCCAATGTTGTACTTGTTCTCCGCTGCGCCGGTGATCCGCTCCGTGACCTCATAGGTCGTGCCGGACGGCTGCGTCGTCGCGTCATCCGTAGCAGTCAACGTGACCGAGAACGCCCCAGACCCATTGAGGGTGCCTGTGATCAACGTCGGGGAAACAACCTGATTGTTCGACGAGTCCGTCATCGCGTTCGACGCGACGAACGAGACTGTCCCGACCGCTGGGGTGCTGCCGTCAGACTGGAGATACGTCCCCGTAGCGGTGATAGTCGTGAATGCCATCAGGCCCCCTGCGTCAAAGTGACGGTCAAAGCATGCTGGCAAGAGTTCGACGGCGGGTCAATTAGCCGTGCGATGCCATCCACGCGGCAACCGAAAATCGTTTTGTCGGCGCCTGTGAGAGTCGCGTTGTCGACTGCTGCGTGCAGGCTGTCGACCAGAGCGAGATCCTCGGAATCGAGGTCTTGCCACAGGTGGACTGTGGTCATCCGCGACTGGGTGAGAACCGTCCTGTCGCCGATGAGAGCAGGGGACCGGCTCACGTCATCCGTGAACGTCACAAACGGTGTGGAGATGTTGTCAGGGGCAAAGTCTCGGAAGACCTTGGTCGTAACATTCGACAGATTCGCGTCCACGATTGCCGTGCGGAGAACGGAAGCGACGGAAGCCATTAGTTGAACTTCATCGGTCTGAGCGAACGTGTCGAGCCCATAATGATCGGCACCATGTGCATCTTCAAGTGCCTCATTCTCGCCGCTGCCGCTACTTCCTCAGCGATGAAAAAGTTGCGAGTGTGGGTTCTAACCATAGCCCTCATTGCCGGGCTTCTGAGTTGCGGCCTAAAAAAGGGCCTCTCCGGGTACGTCCGCCCGTTCATTACCCCACCGAACTCGTGGAGCGCCCCGTAGTACACATGGGAACCGGCCTTGTCGCCGTCGTAATCCGGCGCATTCGGATCTTGGTAAATATCGATGACAACCCGTCCGCTCCGCATGAACGCACCCGTGCCCATCTTCTGACCCGCCAACCGGGCTGTCCTCCATTTGATGCTGTCCCGCAAAGCACCCGACTGTCTGTGTGGAGGCGTCCCCGGAGCGGACGGGGTTTGTCTCGACTGACCGATGATCGCCGCCCCCATTGAACCCCCGGGGACACTCAATGAGGCTTGGATCGCTTTCGCCCACTGTGAACCAATCAATGCACCGGCCGCCTTAAGGCCACTCGTTCCCCTGCCCGAACCCGCTTGGAACACGCGCAGAGCGTTGGCGAGCGTCGCCTGTGCATAACTGGTCTGCGGCCCCGAGCCTCGCATTAGGTCGGGTCCCCGCGTAATGCCAGCCGCAAATGAGCGCGTGTGTACTGGACAGTGTCAATGTCATAGGTGCCGTTGACCACCGTATCGATACCGGTAACGACGACCTGATCGTTGTCGGTCACAGTTGTCCCGAGGGGCACCAACGCGACCCCACGCAACTGCTGCACAAACTGGCCGCGTGAATCTGGCGTCACCGCCGTGGCGGCGCGGACAGAAACGTGCCCCTGAACGGTCGTGTCGCTATTCGTGTACGACACTCTTCCTTCTGCATCAGTCGAAGGTGTGCGGGCGCGAATCCTAAGAGAATGGTTCGCCCCACGCATCAGAACACACCCTTGCGGTGATACCGCCTGACGTGCCTGAGGTCATCGTCGGTAAACCCGCCTTGGCCTCCGTTAGCGAACTGCATTGATACACCTTCGATACTGAGCCGCTCCAAACCCTGAGCGTCGGCCAATATGGCGGACATCTCCCGAGCAGAGGCTCGCAGCATGACCGCCTCCAACTTCTGCGCGTCAGCAGCGGCCATACCGGCCGTGTAGGTCACGAGCGCGGATAGGCCCTGTGTGGCGATTCGAAGACCGTCAATCCCCCATTTATAGATGTCGTAGTCGCTGAGAGTTTGCGCCGTTTCAGACCCAAGGTCCCCAACGCTAAGGGCAGTGACCGTATTGACCGGATATTCCCTAAGGAAGATCTGACGCTGTCCTGCCTGTAAAACGTGAGCCTCACTCGTAACCGTAATGCCAGTCAGGGACCGGCCAAGGATCGCCCCCAGTTCCCGCTCTAGGGCGCCAACGAGGGACGTAGCGGCAGTCTGTTGGGTCGACGTGAACGTCTTCCCCATGTAATCCTGCAAATCGAGATAAGTGATGACGGCCATGCGTCTAGCCTACGCTTTCTAGGGGGCCGGGGCCATTAGGCTTCGCCCTTCTCAATCATCCTCTTTGCTCGGAGAATAAGCAAACGCTCGCGGGTGCTTTTCCCACCCCAGATTCCGTACCGCTCATTATTGGCAAGGGCGTATTCGAGACACGGGAGAAGCACGGGGCAGCCAGCGCAGATGCCCTTCGCTGCACGAAGCGCCTCCGTGTCACCGGGCGACGGGAAGAAGATGGCAGGATCTTCGACGCCCTTGCAAGCGGAACCCTCCTGCCATTCAGGACGCTCAATGGCAATAACGTGGTCGTCGTTATCCCACCCACTCGATACAGCCTGCTGAAATAATCCAGATTCGTCCCGATGCACACGCCCATTGTCGCATGTAACACTGGGGTTACAGCGTTATGTCTGGAACAAATTGCCTTGGCTGGTGTCGCAATTTTCATTCAAACAGATACGCACCACCGCATCGGAATCCCCCGGAGCAGTATCGACGTGTGTCACGCCTAACGCCTCCGCTGGAACCCCCACTATTTCAGCCAATTCTGCAAGGGTGAACTTGATGTGATGCTGCCGCTGATGGAAGTGGGTTGAGGTTTCTGGCATGGCGTCACCCTACCCCCAGCAAGACTGGCTCGGATACCAATGACCGGTGCCCTGTGGGGTTTCGTACAGCAACCATGAAGCGACTAGGACGTTGGCAATCGGGTCCATGATGTCTGTGTCAGGAATGCCCGCCGCTTCCGACCGTTCGTCCCAGAACTTGGGCAAGTGTTGGAACCAGCCGGATGCGCCAGAGCGGTGGTGGCGGGCGTCGGAGGTTACGTCATCGGGTTGGCCGCTGGACTCGCAGAACGCCACCCGCATCGCCCATGCCCGGTCTTGGGGTTCGAAGAAGTAGTCAACGAGTTGACCGAGAGTGAACTGCGGAATCGTCGGTTTCTGGAAAGTTTGCGGAGCCAACGGGATCGGTTGCGTCGTGGTGGTCGTCGTGGCAGCACTCCAAAACGCATGTTCTGGTTTCTGTGCGTGGACAAGCACGCTCTCATGCACGAAGGCCTTCCACTCAGCGTCGTAGTCGATGACGGGCGTGGGAATCTCGTAATGGAATTCGATGCTCTCTGCTGGCATGACTGCCGTAGACACAGGCTCGGGTGGGTCCACCACAGACTGTCCACTCATCCCGAGTGGAAACGACTGGTTTGAACAAGCCGCCACAGTCAAGATAATCGCTGCTAAATATCTCATTGGGCCTTCCCTGATAGGCCTAGCGCCAGCGCCTCAAGCGGATTCTCATGCTTCCACATGTGGTGGACTCTGCACAGAACTTGGCAGTTCTCTGGATCGAGCCAATCGCCGCCCCTGCCCCTGCCGATAATCTCGTCCACGTCGAGTGGACCCCAGCAAGGGATGTGAACCAACAGGTATTTGGCTTGGCAGGTGTGATCATCTCGGGCCAACACTTCTTCCCGAACCTGAGCGCGTTGTTCCAATTCCTCTCTGCGCTTCCTGCTCATCGGACTAATCCGTTTGCGGGAGCGTAGGGGCGTGCGACGACGCGGGGGGCCAGAGCGCTTCAACTAGTGGAGTGGTTTGAGCGGCTAACGGAGCCGCTTATTCGCCGAAACTTGATAGTCCTGACGGTTGGTCACCTCAGTGACCTTGGCTTCCATGGCAGGCAACCCAGCAGATTCGATGGGAAGGACCCCGTGCTTGATCGCGAAGTCAGGGGTCACCCTTTCGCCCTTGCGAGCGACGAGCGTTCTGACCCCGCCCTTGTCCTCAAAGAGGTCACGGTCGAGAACAACGGTCCTCATAGTGTCAACTGCCATAGACACAGTATAGCGGCTCGAACGTATAGAAGCGAGAGGTCCCGAAAACCACAACGGGGGCCGGGCTGCTCGATCGCAACCCGACCCCTGTTATGTCAGTCCCCCAGAGGGGAGAGGAGGACTATGTGGCTACCGACTAGATGCCGGTAACGATGGTGAACGACTCAGGCCGCTTCACGGCAAGAGCAATCCGCTCTTCGGCGAGGATCGCAACAGCGTTCCTCACGAAGAAGTCCGAGTGGTTCTCGGAAATCCGCACGCTGCCTTCCATGCGGTCATAGAGCGTCGCACCGATACCAAAGGAGCCGACAAGGCCGGTCCCCTCAGTCATCGCAGCGGTCTCCACAACCGGCAGGCGCCAGATGCGGGCTTCAGCACCAAGAGCGATCGAGGCGACAAGCATGTGACGTTCGTCGCCATCCTTCTCAAGTTCGATCTGCTCCATGTCGTTCGGGTGAACGACGATGCCTGTTGCCTCGTAATAAGCGAGAGCAATCTTGGTAATGCCCTTACGGATCGCGTCGACCCGTGTATCAGAACCCAGCGCCTGTACGTTGACGCCAGCGTTGGTGATACCCGTGAGGTTGGTGCCGGTGCCGTTCCCGTTGAGGATTTGATCATCCTCGGTGAGACGCAGGCCGTACAGCAACTCGTTGTCGATGATCCCGCGAAGCGCGGGCTCGTCGTCGAGGACATTGCGGTGAGCAACTTCGTAGTGGCCGATGGTCCGAACAGGAGCCTGAGCGCCCGCCACAGTGAGTGTGGACTGGGCCATTGCCGTGAACGCTTCTGGCGAACCAGAACGCTCCGACACAGTGGCTGCGTTGTTCGTGAAACCGGTCACCCGGAAGTACTCAACAAGGTTGGTGTTGGTCTGTTGCACGTTGAACAGGTCCCGAACACGCATGGCGCGGTGGGCACGCTCCACGATCGCATCCCGCTGCGGGGTACCGAACTGAGCCGGTGTTCCCGAGGGGAGAGTCGTGTAAACGTCCTTGCGCTGCCACATGCCGCCAAGGTCGCCCTTGACGTTGTATGGGACGTGCATCGTGTAACCATTGCGGCCACCGTCAAGCGACTTGTATTCGTCGCTGTCGATGAACGACTGACCAACACTGGTCGGGATGATGCTCTTGGCTTCGTGGGCGGTCTCGGGAGCGGCCGGGGCTTCGTGAGCCCAATCAGCCATTTCCTTCTGACCCTCCAGAACCTCGATCTCCTCGCGAAGGCCACGGGCCTTGTTGAGGTTCTCGCGGAAAGAAGTCAGGTGCTTCGCCTCGACCTGAATGTCAGGTCCGCCCTCTTCGCGGCCAGCCTCGGCGTGATCGACAATTGAGTCGTTCTCGGCGAGGGCGTCACGGAGGGAGGCCTTGAGATCCCGAATACGGGAATCTAATGCCATGTCAGGTTACTCCAATGTGATGGATGGATACGGATGTACTAACAAGGTAAGCACCCTGCTCGACCATAGTGACACATGTACGCGGGAGAGTGTGACGAGGGTCACACTATTTTTTATACCCGCTCGTCGAACTCGATCCCGTCTTCTTCTTCGTTCGAGTAAGTCATAGTCGGGTCAAAGACCGTCTGGCCCGCGTAGGTGACTCGGGAAGGCCAAGACAAACGTCCGAGTTCTTGGCTGATTCGGGCGAGTGCCGCGGCGGCAATCTGTGGAGGAACGGACCCAAGATCCACATGGTTCGGTTCAGACGGATCGTCGAACGAAAGCACAATCGTGATTACCGGGAACGCCTTGGACTGCGGGATGTCGTAATCGAACCCGCACTCCTCCTCAGGCGGCGTAGTAAGTGCCGCGGAAGATTGCTTCGCCTCGGGAGATGGGGACGAGTTCGACATCGAAATTATTATCACCTTCCTCATAAGAGATCACAGCAAGGCCCTGCTGCCAGTCTTCCACTGCGTTGACGGGCCGACCATGAGGGTCCGTTGACCCCTTCGTCGAGGGTACCGCTCCATCGATCCGACACAAGCACCCCGGAGATGCTGCAAGGCTGCGTTTCGCCCCATCGAATGTGCGCCGCGTCTTATGTTGCAACTCGATGCGGTGGATATGCCCGTGAATCACCGATGTACGTTCGTCATCGACAACAGCAGCGACAGTGGAACCCCGGCTTCTGGTGATGTGACCATGGATGCAGGCGAGGTTCTGGTTGATCCAGAAGATCCCCGCCGGGTACCCGCCAACGTATTCGATGTTTAGATGAGGCTCGTTCAACCGCAACAGGAAAGGGACTGACATGACCGGCCAATCCTCAGGAGCCTCCGCCCGCTTGATGTGGAGAGCCGCCGCCGTGTTGTTCGTGACCGCCTTCTGGAGGCGGCGATCATGGTTGCCTTCCAAGAGAACCATGTGGGCGTCGGGTGCATTCGCTCTCTGTTCACACAGGAACTGGTGGCCGCGATCGATGGACGCCTGAGTGGTCTTCGCAAACGCTGGTTCCTGCTCAAACTTGCCGAACTCTGCGAAATCAAGAAAGTCCCCGAGGTTAACGATGAGATCGGGGTTCAGGTCGCGGGTGATTTTGATGGCGACCGCCATCGCCTCTTCATCATGGAAGGGGTCGAGTTCGCCGTCCTCGTACATGCGGAACCCGATCTGGGGATCGGGGAGGATCACTGCCGTCTTGTATCGGGACTTCGTTTTCGCTGACTTGGGAGCGTGCTTAATGGTGACTGGGGCAGCCTGCTGAACAGTGGGCCATTCTGGGCCGTCGATCCACGCCGGGTTGAGAACAACTGAAATGCCGCCGAGGTCGTGGACTTCGGCTACGCCTTCTTCGTTCTTGGTGAGGCCCTGCCACTCGGAAATACGGACCTTCTCAACAGACCCAATCTCTTCTGCTGATATGCCCGACCTGTCCAACAGATCGGCGATCTTGCCCAAGCGTGACTTGGCTAATTCCTTTTGAAGATCAATACTCGCTTTTTGCCCATTCGAGTTGCTCACGCGTTCGCCCGTCGCCAGTTGTTGACGGCACTCCATGACACGGGCCATCCACGCTCAGTGAGAACATGCGCTACCCGTTGCGTTTGAACCCCGGGGTCGCATAGCGCTGCCCGGAGGGAGGCTCGATCCTCCTCATCCATCGCGTCGAGAATCTCATCAATCTTGAGTTTCCCTGCGTGGCTCTTCTGGAGCCGCATTTCGCTGTAGAGATCGACCATGTGGACACGCCTCTCGCCGTCCACACCATTATCCCATGTGTTACCTCCGCTTTCGCGGAGGTCGCGGTGTTACTCGCCGAACTCCGAGAAAGTAATGAGGTTCTGGAACTCACGCAGTTCCATGACCGAGATCGACTCCACAGTCTCTTCTGTGGCCTTGGCCTCTTCAACCTCGTCCTCGACGGACTCGACCTCAGCGTCGTCGGCCTTCTCGGCGTCATCTGCGACTGGGGCCTTGGCCTTCGGGGCCTTCTTCGGAGCGGGTGAATCTCCACCTGCCGGAGAACCTGCGACGGCCATCTGGTCTGGGGCCAATGTCCCGCCGTGGCTGAGGTCTTCGACAACCTCTGGCGCGTCTGCGCCAGCGCCCTCGGCGCGCTCAGGCGAATCGGGAGCCGTGTTCGAGAAACCAGCGGCATCGCCGCCCTTTTCCTCAAGGGACTCCAGCCGTTCGCTGAGAAGGTTCAGCGCAACAACTGCCTCATTGAGAAGGCTCCGAAGGTCACCGCCATCGGCGGGGATGACCTCGGCCTCCGTGGTTTCGGTGATCTGGGCTTCCATGGTGTCCTCCAGTAGGGACTTGATTTCGTGGATTTCCTTACCCTCTTCGATAAGGGTGTCAATTTCATCACAGGCGATACCGGAGAGAGCATCTTTCAACTGCATGATCTCTGCCAAATATTCGTCTGACTTCAATGTGGGCGGAGTTTCTCCACCCTCGCGGTAGTGGCGTGCCAAATGGTTGTACACGCCCTTTCTCGCACTTCCCGTCAACTTGGTGCCCCTGCGGGCGCCGTTGAGGACTGATACACCTTCACGAATACCACCAAGGGAGGCAGCACCGGGCGAACCGTCCTTGGCAACGTAATGATGGATGAAGGTGTAATTCGTCTTGTAGGTCGGGTCTTCCCCGTCCTCCAAATACGCAAAGATTTTGGAGTAATAAGCCTTGTCGGCTGGAGACCGGACGTTCTTGTACATCGCCGCATTCCACGGGCGATCATCAGCAAACCCGACTGCGTGGCTGGTAATCGGACCTTTCTCTTCGGTCTCTTCGCCATCCTCCTCGGCGAAGTCGACCTCCTTGGTCGACTTGACTCCAACTGTTGCGGTACCGGGGGCGGCTCCGAACAGCACGGGTGAATACTCGTACCACTCAAGCGACTTGATGTGCCGGGTGCCAGTGTCCTCGGCCGTCTTCGACTCGCCTTCGGGAACCGAGTAGCCGATCGACCACTCCTGCTCGTGACCGAAGAACTTGATGTCCTCGTAGGCATCACGACCGCGGGTGGTGTTGAGGTTGAACTGCATCTTGACAAGAACGCCGCCAGCATCCTTCGCTTGGAGGTGGGCAGGGAGACGCTCGTCGCCGGGCATGAGTTCCACGGCTTTGATTGTGCGCGCGACGGGGATGGTCGTGTCATGGGACCAGACGCCCTTCGGGACACGCTTCTCCAGAGTCTTTGCATACGCGCCCGGCTCGATGACATCGTTGACGTTGTCGACAATGTTCGTGACGGACACCACGGCTTCGACAATGCCTTCAACATCGTCGAGCGCCTTGGCGTCTACCCGAGCCTGCTTATGTGCCAGATCCATGCGGTCTCCTGTAGCCATGTTCTCTCACAGGATATGACCACTGCCCGCTCCAGTGGCGGAGCGTCTAGGCCAACTATCCCAGTTCGTTGCCTGTCGTGGCCGCCACGGCCAACCCAAAGCCCGCCGCAACGGCTCGCCCAATCGAATCCCCGGCCCTCACACGCTGTAAATCGTCCGTCGGGATGTCAAATTCGAGCAGACTGCCCACCACCGGCTTCGACGTAAACAACATCGTACAACGGCAATTCGCCGTTTCAGTAATCGGAGCCGTGGGCGCACCGGGGTGCATCATCAAACTCCCACCGACAACAAAGAAGTCGCGCACTGGACGCGCTTGTCCGTCCGCATCCGTGTGTGAATGACGCACCTTCTCATCCTGCATCGACAACCACACCTTGTGAGTGAGGCCGGACTGGGTTGCTGCGATCAACTGGCCTTCGTTTACAGCAAACGACACAGCGGTACGAGCCGTCAACGGCGACCGAGACTTGACTGCCTTCGAGAACACATCCTCAATGTCGACAGCGATGTCATCCACCGACGCACCCTTCGAGAGGCCACCCGCTATGGCCTTCTCCAACTGACGGCGCGTCGTCGCGTTGACTTCCTTGATGCGCTCCACGCCAGCGAGAATCGCGGCGGCGACTAGCCCGTCTTCGGCATCGAGTTCTTTCCCGACCATCAGGGCAACCTCGTTACCGCCATCAACAACCGCGGCGGCGAGGAACGCCCGAGCATCAGCAGTCAACTGACCATCCCACGTCGGGGTGTCGAAAACCTCGCCGACGACAACCGTGTGGCCCTTGTTGACCTTCTCACGGATCTTGCGAGACTTCCACTTCTCCAGCACAACACGACGCTGCCTCTGGAAGAACGCTGCCATTTGAATCCCCACCGATTTTTCTAAGCGCTCCAACTGCTGATCACGGCGCAAACGGATCAGGTCCGCCTCTTTGCTATCGACCCACGTCTCCCCGAACGGGAACCCCCACTTCGTCTCCGACAAAGGGCGGGGGTCGTTCTCCTTTACCTCGTCGTCTGGCATTGCTGCCCTCACGGGCACCGGGCCGGGAAACCCCGACGGCACGACAGCGCCGACAGGAGTACCGATGGCGACCGGTCCTGAGTTGGCCGGAGCCACAGGGTCGGTGACCGGGGGACCCGGCTCAGGTGGTGCTGAACCATTACCGCCTGACGGCTCCACGACAAGAGGCCGCGAAACCACAGCGGTCTTACCCGTCGCGCCAGCGAGCATCAGGTTGCCCTGCACCCACAGATGGTCTGCCCCGACGGGATCACGGCCGGTCAGCGAGCGATATTCGTCGATTGAAATGCCGCCAGCCTTGAGTTCGTCGAGATGGAACGTCGCCCGTTCCCGTTCGTCCCGAGACAGAATCGCGACATCGGACACGTCGAACTTGACCGTCAGTTCCTCCGAACCGTCAAGGCGATCAAGAGACCGTTCAATCAGTATCAGGTGGGGAAGCATCGTCTCCCGCCAGAACACTTCGAGTTCCGTGTCGGCGTTAGCGAACGTGCGATCAGAAGCGTTGCCGATAACGGACTCAGGGACACCGAACGCCATCAGAATTTCCTGCTTGGCGAGATGCTTCGACTCCGAATACTGAGAGTCCCGGTTCGTGGTCGACGTATCGAAGTAGGCAGCGTGTTCGGCCTCCATGACCGTCAAGCGGCCAGCGCCACCAAGCGCTGAACCTGTGGAGCCGAGGAAACGGCGCCGCAATTCTTCAGCGGTATCGTCGTCCATGTCGCCCTTGACCATCAAGATGCCACCGGGGCGACCATCGTTGATCATAAAGTTTCGGTTGTAAACCCGAGAGAAGTAATCGATTTCGGTAGCGAGACCACACGACTCCAAGGGTGATTGCCCGCGGTAAGGGTCAATCGGATGCGGGATGCGAATCCATTCGACGTTCTCCGCCGGGATAATCCGATCAGTCTGGCCGTAAGGCATCTCAACCTTGAATCCCGACACAAACTTTTTCGAATCAGGGATCGGATAAGTGTTCTGAGGCGGCAAGAGATACAGGGCCGTTACCTCATCTAGACGGTTACGAACCACCTCGATGAACGCTCCCCGCTTTGACAGCAGGATCTGCGACGACAACTGGAACCGGAAATTGTAAGCGTCGTGGTAATCATTCGCCTTCCGATTCAACAACGGCAACAGAGAATGGCCCCCCTGTTCTTCCCCATCCTCATCCTCAATGTATGCACGGAGACGAGCCGCGTTCGACGCAATAGCGAAAACGCTCTTGAAGACCCAAGTCACACGGTCGTTGCCGTGGGTGACCGCGCGTTCAACGTCCCAGTCGTCCTTGTACGCCTTGTTCTTTGATGCGCCGCCGTACTCGCTTATGTTGGCGCCAAAGAACTGCGCCTTCTCCCCCTCGCGGTGCCAACCATCTTGCCCGTGTCCCGAGAAACGGAACTTGTCCAGAAATGCCATATCAGCCCTCGTAGCCCATTAGAAACGCCACCAAGATCAGCAACGCCGAAGCCACGAACAGACCCGTTTCGGTGCCAACCATCATCCCACCAGCGATCCCCGCCGATGTCCCTGAAACCAGTGCCCCCGCTGCAAGCCGTGCCCGCGGATCAAGGGGTAACTGCCTGCCGAAAAGCACCACAAGAAAGGTGGGGATAGCCCAAATACAAAGAGCGGTCGAAGCAGACATGCTCTTAGCCTACGTCGCCTGACTGCCCTGACGTGGTAGGAGGCGACCACCTATTCAGTGGCAGATACTCACGCTCAGAATCGTATTCATATTCAGCCTTCCCCGCCTCGATCTGGAAATAGGGGGCACGCCCCATATCGAGTTTCAGCCGAGGGGGTAGTGGCAACGCGAGCCACATGGTTGTGTCATCGCAGGGACCACCGAAGAAGCGCACCAGACGCGCTGTCTTTGTCCGATCGTCTTGCTTTTTTCGCCGTCGTGCCATGTATCTACAGTGTAGACGCACGGGACCCCCTCAACGGGGGTCCCGGCGACGACTAGGCACCTCCTTCACTGGCGGATGTGACCTAGTCAGTTTGTCTCGCCGAAACGGCTAGGCGGAGTAGGCCCTCAAAATCATCGGTGTGCCCACACCCACTCAGCGGATGACATCAACCAAGGGGCCGAAAGATGTTGCGTCCCTCGTAACTTCGCAAAATCATCGGTGTGCCCACACCCAACCATGCCCCGAACGTGTTAAAGGACAGATAGTCAACAGCATCCTCATAGGACATGCCGTCGCCGCCGCACATCATGCGTTCGATCATCTTGTTCTCGTCGTAAACCAGCACAGGGGACATGTTGATGCGGGACCCGTAGCCGACGATGCAGCAATCAAAGAAGTCCTGTGGGCCGGGACCGTCGAAGATGACGGCGTCGGGGTTAGCGTCGGCGAGGTCGTCCCAGAACTGGCCTTCCCTCATTCTGGTTTCCCGGCTTTGAGCCAATCCCAATAGCAACTGTCGCAATACTTGGCGTGAGAGCCGCAACGGTTCATGCACTCTCGGGACAGCGGGTAACTCCGGCAGGCCGCGGTGACGTGCCTACCTTGGATGCTCTTCTTCTTCGATACAGCCTTACTCATTTGGTACTCCGGTCGGGTCGCTTGAGATCCAGTCCATGGTTTCGCCCATGTCGAGCATGGCGTCATTGCCCTCTTCGTCGCGAACGAACGAATACCAAACGTCACTCTCGCGGCGGATGATGGCAACCCAGTCTTTATGGGCCACCGACCAACCCGACTGGTATTCGTCGGGCGGCCATGTCGCCACTTGGTAAAGGTCAGGTTTACGTTCTACGTAGGCAAGTACCTGTGACAGTGGGATAGGGATAATCATCATTAGCGATACCTCCGGCTGGCTCGACGAACCGCTCGGCAGGATTCGCAACGGCGAGCCACTTTAGTCTCACCGTCGAAGACGTACTGGAACGCTTCGATTGTGTGCTGCTTGCGGCAATCCGCGCAGGTGTAGAAGCCCTGATCGGCCAACTCTTCGAGGCGCTTGTCAGCACGGACTCGTTCCGCTGTTCGCCGCTGCTTGCTGGCGGCTTTTGTATACCGGTCCTTGGGGCCACCGGAGGGGGTCGTTCCCTTAACCATGGATCTACCTTCCTGTTGTTGGAGAGATACTCAAGGCGACATCCTCGCGCGGGTCGTCGATGACAACACCCCACTCGCAGTCGCAACCATCCCTGATGTTCTCCTTGAAGTGCCCGCCCTCTGCTTCGGCTGCCAACTTCGGGATCTCCCGACACAGCCACGCAGAGCAGTCGTGGCACAGGTGTACGTCCACAGGTCCCTCGCCTGCGAAAGACAGCGTGTCCCAGAACCCGCCGTAGTACCCGCGGGCGTAGATGTGTAGGCCACCTTCGAACTGCGTGTTCCACTCTGGGTGACCTTCGCCTTCGAACTCGCTACGAGTCGGGACTCCGCAGCGGTCGCACTTGGCGCGGTTCATCACTGGATCCGTTTCTTCGACTGGGACGTTCATCAGTTGCCATTCACTCCAATCGACCTTCTCGGTCATGCCTTCACCTTGGGCTGGTTCGGAACGTGTACCCAGTCGCCATGAACGCGGTTGGATACGCCTTCACCGATGTCGATCAGGACCGTGTCGTCGGCGTAGATCTCGATGACCTCGCCGGGGAGGCGGCTGGTGCCCTTGCGTTCCTTCGGCTGGCAGACGACCTGCTGGCCGACGCGGATGGTGCGCTTGCCTTCGCGGACGAGTTCGTCAACTGTGTCGGCCTCGTCGTTCGAGGCGGGGCGTGCCGGGGCACGCGTGGCCGGAACCCGGCTGGCGATCTTCTTGCCGAGGGCGCGTAGTTGCCCCGGGGTGGGAACGAACTGACGGTCGACGAACTCGCCGCACTTGGGGCAGTAGCCGTCGTAATGGTCTTTGTCGAGAATGCGGGCGCCGATGATGAGGCCGCATTCGAAGCAGCGGTACATCTGGCGAGAGCGAGTCTTGGTTTCTGTCATCGTGTCTTTCCGTCTTGGTGGTGTCCACTAAGTGTACACGCTTACGCGACGTTTACCAACCTTCACCCAAAATGGGCATAGGCTTTTTTATATGGACAGTCCATCGCACTGGGAAGACGGAGCAGCAATCGTCGGCGGCACGTTCTTCGACCTCTGGGAAGACGAGGGCGCCCTCAACTTCCCAGACGAACACGCCGCCCTTGTGTTCATCGAAGACCAGATGATCGACCTCCGATCGATGTACTTCACGCCCGGACAACCCGCGCCGACCGTCCGCGAAGAACCGGGAGTGGCGCACCTGTTCGCAAACATCGGCGCTGCCGCGTTCGACTCCTACGTCCGAGTCGGACACGATTCGCCAACGACCGCGATGCACAACATTCTGATGACCATCGCCGGGAAACAAGCCATGTACGGACACGGCAACATCGAAGCGTTCGGTCTCCCCGGCATCGTCATCCGATGCTGGGACAAGATCCAGCGCCTCCACAACCTCCGCGACCACGACGGCCCGGTCCTGTTCGAACCAGAGCGTGACTCGTGGCTCGACTTGGTCGGCTACTCCGTGATCGCCCTGATGTGGGTGAACGACTGGTTCATGCTCGACCTAGGCAAAGAGGGCTAGAACGGAGCGTCGTCCAGTTGGGGAGCGGCCTTCTTCTTGGGGGCGCCGCCAGCCTTGCCGCTCTGACGGGTGATGTCTGCGGTTGCCCACCGAAGAGACGGGGCGATGTCATCCGCTATGACGACAATCTTGCGGCGTGGCTCTTGGGTATCTTTATCTTCCCAGCGTTGCTCTTCGAGCCTGCCGCTGACAATGACCCGGTTGCCGCTGCCAAGTGACTCAGCGACGTTCTCCGCCATCGTCGACCACGCCGTGATATCAAAATAGGAAGTCTCTTCGATCCACTCGTTGTCTTTCTGCCAGCGCCGATTCACGGCCACACGAACGTCAGCGACAGCAGCGCCACCGTTCGTATAGCGCAGTTTCGGATCGGCAGTCAGATTCCCGACGATCGTGATGTTGTTGTCTACGGCCATGTCTTTCTCCAGTCGGCCTCGTGGTTAATGGGTGGCTGGAGAGGCGAGGTTGAGTTGGGTATCGCTCGTTGTTGGCCTACACCAGCGACAACAGTTTATCAGTAGGGACGAGCGTCCGCGACTGATAGGGGGTGTAATCCACCCACCCTGCTCTGACGAGGTGATCGATGTCAGAACGGATTGTGCCAAGCGACGCTATGTGCAACTCGGATTGGATTTCTCGCAGCGTCGGGCCGTAACGCTTCCGTCGCCAGAACACGGCGACAAACGCCGCCATGTCCTCCAGCCGCTTATCGCGTACCGGACTGTCGATGTCGAGTGAAGTCCACTCAACGTGGCTGGCCTGTGTGCCGGTGGTTGTCCCACCAAAATGGTATTGGAATGTGTTGTTCATGTGTTCAGTCTAGAACGGTCGGGCGAGTTTGCGTCGCCTTTCAGCGCTAGAACCCCCCAACGGGGCTCCCAAAGCAGTGCGTCGCAGATGCGTATCGAAATGCCACACGTCCAGCAGCGAACAGAACGTCTTGAAGAACAGGTCGTTAGGCGACTGCGTGACGTTCAACTCGATGAACGACCACTCATTGGGACGAAGCCACAACACGCCGAACCGGTCGATCTTGTCCATCGGTTCCGTGCTGCCATCCGGGTGGATGAACTCCTTCGCGTTCGCGTAGGCCGCCAATTGGATCGCTACCTCAGGGTGGACGCCCGACCGGGTGGTTTTGAAATCCACCAACCATGTCTCATTGGCCCCGTCATCGCTAAGACCCCACCCGCCCTTGATCTTCAAGTGGGCGTCGAACGACCCGGCGTAACCGTTGCCGGACGGCGACTCGCCGTAGACGGTCTCTTCCAACCGCAGCCACTCCGGTTCGAACCGGTCGACAAACTCGTTGAAGCCGTCAACGAAGCCCTGTTCAGACTCGGGGATATCGACCTTGTTGCCGAGCGCCAACTGCTCCACATGGGAATGGACGTTCGTACCCGTGTCGGCTGCCTTATGTAAGTCGCGTTGCGGGGCGCGCTTGAGCCAGTCGACCGCCCGGTCTTCGCCGTTTTCGGAAATGACGCGGCCAAGGTCGACTTCGACGGCGCATTCGGCAACCTTCTTCGCAGCCCAATGCTGGAGCGCAGGCTTGGGAAGCATCCCGACAACTGAGGTGACACCGGGATGTTCGCCGCCGTCCCACAGGTACAGGCGGGAGTCGTTTCGTTTGACAGTCGGGATCTTCGGCATGGTTATTCCTGTCCTTCCACGAACATGTCGGGCAACTCTAATTCCTGCGTGGGTTCCCGGGTGGATTCGAACTCGGTGAACGAATCGATCAGGTCGGTGATGTCCCGCTCTTCCATCCCCAAGCCACGAAGCGCGTTGAGAACTGCCTCTGAGGGGACGCCGTTGTAGGCCGGGTTCGGCATTTCGATTGCCATCATCCGATCCTGTTCGTCGATGATGGGACGAACGCCACCCTCGAATTCGCCGATCCGGTCGGCCTTCATGGCAATCGCCATGACGTTTCGCCAGATGGGTTCGTCGGGGGCGCACACCCAGTCGGGCATGTAGAAGATGAGGTCTCCGTCGGCGAGGATCTCGGTCATGTCGTTATCGCTTTCTGTTAGGTGTTCTGATTGTACTTGGCGGGTGAGACAGTTGAGCCCCCCGAGGTCGACTTGGGTATCGATTCAGTGATAGAGGGACTCAACAGTCCCACCGGCGTAAACTGGTTGGGTATCGTTTCTACTCTGGCCGGTGAGACAGTTGAGCCCCCCGGATCCGGTTTGGGTATCGATTTCGCGACAGAGGGGCTCAACAATCTCACCAACGTACTTGTTTTGGGTATCGGAAGAGCCTTGGTTAGTGAGACAGTTGAACCCCCCGGAGCCGGTTTGGGTATCGTGCCTTTCTTGGAGGGGCTCAACAATCCCACCAGCGCGCACTCTTTGGGTATCGATCCGTGAATGGCTAGTGGGATTACTGAACCCCCCGGAGCCGTTCTTGGGTATCGATTCAGGTATAGGGGGGCTCAATAATCCCACCGGCGGGCCGCGTATGGGTATCGCATCCGACTGGGCTAGTGAGATTATTGAACCCCCGAATCCGGCTTGGGTGTCGAGGCAGCAATGGAGGGGCTCAATAATCTCACCAGCGTCGTCATCCGGGGTATCGGGTCGGCTTTGGCTAGTGAGATTATTGAACCCCCCGGGCGGGACAATGATGGGTATCGCGTCATTTTTGGCCCGGGGGTGTTCAGTTGTTCTCGGCCTCCACAAGATTGCGAAGGTCAAGCAGGAAGTCTTGTACCTCCTGCGACGAGAACAACTCCCTACCCGCCGAGAGCCGAAGAAAATCCTCGATCTCGACGAGCAGGGTGGATGTGTCTACGATTCCAGTCATGCAGCCTCCGGCAGCGCTTGTTCTGTCTCAGCCAAGTCTGCCTTCGCCGCGACCCAAAGATCCTTGAGGATCTCCTTGGAGACCTTGCGAAGCGTCGCGTTTTGCCTATGGATGGGGGTCCACTCGGGACGTATCGTCTCGTAGCGGGCCTTCGTTTCGTCGTACACGTTGCGGTACGGGGAACGTGCCTTGACGACACCGTTCTTGTCGGGATTGCCCGTCAACAGGACACAGTTTTTCGACATCAAGTAAACAAGTGACTTGGCGATAGTGTTGCCACACAGGAAAAGTTCTTCCTGTGCCATGCCCTTTCGGTGCTTGTCTTCGGGGTTGCCGTAGCCGCAGTACCGCCAGAGTTGACCCGGGGTCCGCAGGAACGGAGCGTCCTTGACGAGGACGCGCTTCGGATCGGCGGCGGTGCCCTTGGCGTCGGGTCGTTCCTCCCAATGCCGCGGAATTGCGACAACGGGGTGACCGATTTCGCCTAGTAGGCGGGCAGGCAACTTCCCGTCGCCGATGCCCTTGGTGGCGAGGAACGCTGTCATGTGCGGGCCGACAATTTCTCGCATGATGGTGGTGAGGCCCTTGACCGCGCCTTCCTCCACTGTTTTTTGAAGGGCAAGAATGTCCTCCGTATCGAAGTCTACGCCGCCAGAGCGCTCGTAGGCTCCCTGCCGGTTGCTCAAGCGGATACGGGTTTGCATGATGTCAGTGAGGTTGCGGGCATTCCAACGCAACCGGTCGTAGTCGCGTTCGATGGTTTCGATGTCGATGTTCATAGTAGTGGTTGTGCTTTCTGTTATGGGTTTCGGTGGTTAGGTGTTATGGACGGCAGGAGGGTGCAGGGAGAGGGGCGACCCTTGTTTGGGTGTCGAATGAGCCTTGGCCCCTCCCCCTGTGGGGTTAGACCAGATCGTTGAGGCAGGACGCCCCGCTGGCCTGCAAGATCCTGATGGCTTCCAAGTGGAAATCCACACGGATCTGCAAGGTGTCGATGTTCGACCGGTAACGACCGACCATGGACTCGTGCTGCGGGGTGTGCATGTCGCCAACGCGGTAAATGACGCCGTTGATCTTGTAGGTATCGGCGAGGACGGCTTCGTCCAACACGCCGGGATATTCAACGTCTGCTTCTTCCCCCGTCGAGGTGGAGAAGGTGACTGGGCCACCGAATCCGTCGACACGCTCCGCGGCTGCGAGGCGAATCCTGCGGGTGTATTTGGCGTGACAGGCGTTGATCCATGAATTGACCGCTGGGGCGAGGAACAAGACGAGTGTCTCGGGGTCGCCCTTCTTCACGCTTTCACGGATGAAGTCGGAGATGTAGTCGGCGATCTCGTCGCGGTCTACGGTGACTTCGAACTGTTCGTCGATGGTTTTGGTGATTGTTTCCATGGTTTCAGTGTTGCTTTCTATTGGGAGATGTTGAGGATGCGGCGTCACTACTAGGGAGAACGAGAAATCATTGGCCGCCCCCCCAGTGTACAGGCGTTTGCCAGAATGCCAACCTCTGGTCAACATTCTTTTCAGACAGCGCCGAACAACTCCGTGATCGTTGCCAAGAACCGGCGGAACTCCGACTCGTCATCAGGGTTCTCCGTCCGAGCCAGCCACTCGTCGCGGAAGATCACATAGAAATCGTCATCTTTGAACACGGCGCTTCTCCAATCCGAGGGCGTTCGCGAAGGACTCGACCCACAGGATCAAAAGGCCCGTGACCACTAGCCCCCAGACGACCCCCGTCGCTGCGACTACTGGCAGGACTCGCAGGACTCCGGGTTCTCCAGATCGCATGACGCCACAATCGGCTCATCGTCGGCAAACGGATCAAGAACGGGAGGCTCACCCATCTCTTCTTCTTTGAGGTCCGTCCAGCCGTTCATGCCGACAGTCAACCACACGACTGAACAAGTGTGTGGGAGGGTTAGTCGTCCGAACGGTGCATGCGCTCCAGCACGAAGAACACCACCGCCACACCCGCCATAGTCGCTGCCCACCACAACAACTAGCCAGCGCCCTCCTTGGCAAGCAGAGCGTCCCTCTCCGACCGAGGCTCAGACCAGAACGGTTTGGGCATGAGACCATCGTCGCAGAACCCGCACTCGGTGCGGCCATCTGAGGACGGGGACTTACGGTCACCGTCGCAATACACACATGGGATCATCGAACTTCTGCCTTCCATCTAGTGGACAGGGTACGGGCCTTCGCTCCGAGACTGGTACAGGCCTGCACATAGGCGAGGCACAGATGATCGTCGGAGAACTTGTGGGCGCACTCATGGATCAACAAATCGTCGATGCGGTGGGCGAACGTGTCGATGTCACGGAACGAACCTTCCCGACGCAACGCCGCGAGGTTGATGACGATCCGACCGCCGCAGTACATGCCTGCGTGCTTCTCGCCGGGGTCGTCCCAGATGTCGATTTCGACGTAGTCGGTGTCGAGCAGGTGCTTGCACACCTTCGTCGCGTACCGCTTGAGGTTCGCCGTGAACTGGTTCGCCTGCGCCCGCACTGCTGGACGGTTGCCGTGGTTCGGCTTGAGGCTGTAGTTCGTCGCGGACGACACAGCCGCGTTGGAGCGGCGCACCGCATCCCACGCATCGGATGTGAGGGTCCGACCGGACACGACCGTCTTGCCGTGCGTGATCGCGTTTTTGTCGGCTTCCCGATCTGCCGGGGTGCCGATGACCCAACCTTGGCCGAACATTTTAATGGTTGCCGTCTTGACCGTTTCGGGTGATGCAGCAGCGAGGGCATCCTTCACCCAAGAG
>Ga0209756_1001534_pt1 | contig 21193 bp, 32 predicted proteins | sample ETNvirenome_6_85_FD_184071 | JGI IMG/M metagenome (GOLD analysis project Ga0209756, IMG submission 184071) | Marine viral communities from the Pacific Ocean - ETNP_6_85 (SPAdes) (version 3) | ecosystem: Environmental > Aquatic > Marine > Oceanic | place: Pacific Ocean | collected 2013-06-19 | reverse complement strand
CCTGGTACGGATGGCACGGGATCAGCGACGAGGGCCGGCACAGCTTCCGCGATTGCGTGGTCCCGTGTGGCTGCGGTCTCGGGCGGCACTACGCCCAGCAGTGGTCGCAGAACGAGAGCATGGCCCGCAAGGAGATCAAGCCCGACTCGGATCACCGCGCCTGGCTGGAGCGGGGCGTCAACGCTGGCGCCGTCGTGAGCTGGTGGCGGGGCAGCATGCCGAAGGGTCTGAGGGCTACGGTGTGTCGCGCGGTCGATGCGCGCAACTCGCTCCGAGTGGTGGAGGCGTGATCGGGCGGATGATGATGCTCCTGCTCCCTGTCCACTGCGCTGGCGCCCTGGTCTACGACGCCACGACGGACGGGGACGCCCTCGTCTGGAAGGCGATCCTCGACGGCGAGACCGTCTTCATCCTGGACGAGGATGTCATGGTCTGCACCTGGGCCCCGGTGGGGGAGGCATGATGGTCCGCCGCGATGCCCTCTTCTGCCGCCTTCCTCGATCTGCACCCCGGAGAGCTCAGCCGCTTCGAGCACGCCAACGTCTCGCAGAAGTGGACGGGCGACCTCGGCGAGTGGTACACCACCCCCATGAGGGAGATGGTTCGCCAGGCTGACGAGCTCGCGTGGCCCTTCGCCTGGTCCGACCAATGACTGACACGAACGGCACCCCCGACAAAGCAGCGGCGCTCGATGGCTAAACCGGCCAAGTTCCTCGACGAGGCGATCAGGCTCCGCATCATCCGCGCGATCAAGCTCGGCGCCACCCGAGAGCTCGCTGCCCAGGCTGGCGGGGTAGGTCGGCGCACCCTGCAACGGTGGCTCGCCAAGGGTCAAGCCGCGCCCCACGGGGCCTATCGCCGCTTCTGGGATCAGGTCAACCAGGCCGAGGGGCACTCAGCCGAGGCGGCGCTGGCCACCATCGTGCAGGCATCGAGGGCTGGCCAGTGGCAGGCCGCCGCGTGGCTGCTCGAGCGCCGACACGGCTACAAGCGGCAGGGCGACCTCCACATCCAGGGGGCGGTGGCTGTCGCGGCTGTGAGCCAAGACGACCTCGCCCGAGAGCTCGTCAGCTTCCTCCAGGACCACCCCCAGCCGTTGGGCGAGGAGTAGCAGGCCACTCGAAGGTCAGCCCCGTCAGGGCTGCCGGCAACACACCGAGGAGCTGGTACGCGACCAGGTCGGCGGGCGCGAACCTGCTCTTGGCGATGGCGTCGAGAACCACCCGGTCCCGGTCGCGCCGGTCGGCCCACTCAGCGGGGACCTCGAGGATGATGGTGCCGCTGTCAGCGGTGCCGGTGACGGTGACGGTCATGAGAGGGCCTCCGCGCTGATGAGGAGGAGGAGCGCCCAGGCGGACACCAGGACAGCGAGGGCGAGGAGGTCGACGAGGAAGCGGGTCACGGTCAGGCTCCGGTGGTGGGCGCGTAGAGAAACAACTTGTTGCGCTTGGTCTCGCCCTTCGTCCAGCCGGCGCACTGGTAGCAGTAGCCGGGGTTCCGGCTGCGGATACGGCGCACGTCTACTTCGGTGCGAAGCGGAACGGGGGGCATCTCGCCGTATCGCCACTGCCACAGAGCATAGGTGGCCTCGGTCGCCTCGCGGATGAGGTCTGAGCTGCGGCCTGCTCCGAGGTTGCGGAAGATCATATTCCGCCAAACCCACTGGGCCGAGGTGTCAGCGGTGCCGGCGCGACCTCGCGACCCGCCCGACCCGACCCGGCTGGGGGTGCGCTGCTGGACAACAGCCCACACGGCGCGCCCGCACTTGGACACGAGCACTATCTCACGACCTACGCCCGTGAAGGTGCGCGACCCCGGCGAACGGCGGGAATAGTGGGGCCCGTTGCCATCGTTGATCCCGGTGCCGTCCACGACGGCGAGCGCTGCCGGGTCGCTGCTCGAGCTGAGCCTCCAGGTGGAGAAGATCGGCGGCAGGGGCGAAAAGAGACGGGCCTGCATCAGTCACCCCCGCAGGTGTCGATGATGAAGCGGGTCATCGGGGCACCTCGTCCGAGGGGGTACACGCGGCGAGCGTGATCGCCATACCGCCCGACGCCGTCTCGGCCGCGTGGTGGATGTGGCCCTCGCGGCTCCGGGTGATGCGAACGGTCACGCAGAGGCCGGTAGTCAGGACGCGGAACGGGGCGATCCGGAGGAGCACGCGCCCGCCCTCGTAGCTGATCCCAGCGGAAAGAACGTCGTCATCGGTGAGGCCGTGCTCTTCGATGAAGGAGGCCAGCGCTCGCAGTTGTTCGGGGATGGTCATGTCAGAGGCTCCCGTAGTACTGGCATCGCCGAGGGGCTTGCGCCCTCGTCTGGACTCAGCGACGGCGTGAACGTCGAGAGACCCGCCGGCTTCGAGGTCGAGCAGCGTAGCGGCGAGGTCTTTGTTGCTGCGGCGGCTCATTAGTTGTGCTCCCAGAGAGCGGCCTTGAGGCCCTGGAATGCTGCCTGTGGACTCTTGAGTCCGCGGCCATCGGTCTTGCCACCCTTCGTGGATCGGGCGAGGACCTGCTCCGTGGTGAGGAGGGTGGAGCCGTTGTTAGACCACTCCATCTTCCAGCCCCACCCCTCGGAATGGGAGTGGAACACCCGCCCAGCGAGTACGTTGTCGGCTTGGACGGTGAAGGCGGCGGGGCCATCGGGGGTCATGGTGTACGTCATGCGGCTCATGTGATCTCCTGTCGTGTTGTCCGGCTGAGTGCCGGCCATGCCCACCCGCCGGAGCGGGGGGGCGTGGTCGTGGCTCAATCGCGCCATTCGCGGAGGCTGCGGCGGGCCTCTTCGGCATCGAGGAAAGCGTCCAGCGCGAGCGCGTCATCGTCCTCCTTCCGGGGAGCGAGATAGGCGGCAGCGCCGATCCATGCGTCCGAAGCGGAGTAGCCGAGGGCGAAGTTGGAGGCGGCGACCTCGACGAGCGTTTCGGCGTGACCGACGCGGGCGTTGTACTCGTGGCCGGCGTCAGCGCAGCGCTCGGCTTCAGCGACCCAGGCGTCCGGAGAGCGATCCTCGTCGAGCCCGAGCGCGACCTGAGCGTTGAAGTCGCCGTGAGAGGCGCCGCCGTCGCAGGGGCCAAGGGTGTTCCAGGTGTTGAAGGCTGCGAGGTAGCGGGCTTCGGCTTCGTTGCGGGTCATGTCTTGCTCCTTGGAACACCCTTATAACACGAGGGTGTTACAGTGGGGAAGAAAGATGGAAGAAAACGACATCGGGGCGTTACCCTCCAGGATGAAAGGGAGAGCGCCGCGACGAGATGAGCCGCATCACGCCCGAGCGCATGACGCAGCTGGACGACAACGAGCTCGCCCGCCTGCTCGAGAAGCTCGCCCGTGAGGCCGCCTCCACCAGCAAGATCAAAGCGCCCCGAGCAAAGGCCCGCCTCGTGGTCGTGGTCGCTGAGGCTCGGCGCCGGGGCTGGTGACCCCAGAGCAGGCACTACGGGCAGTCAAGGCGATGCCTGCGCCCCTCCGCAAGCGGCTGGAGGCCAGGGTCAGGGACCGCCAGGCCCGCCCTCTCGCCTACGCCCGCCTCTGGCATAATGACAACTGCTCAGTGCTGCCCGAGGCTGCGGTGCTGCGGCACTCGCACCGCAGCTCTCAGCGGCTCGCCCTGACCCAGCCAGTGGACGACGCACTCGCGGTGCTCGGAGGGAACGGAGCCGGTAAGTCGGTCCTTGGTGCTCAGGTCGCGGTCGCGGTCCTCTTCGGGCGGGAGGACCCCATGGTCGCCCGCTGGATCGAGGCCAATGACATCTGCCCGGAGCTCATCCCGCCGGGCGGCGCCCCGGTGGTCGCCTCGAGCCTCACCTCGGAGCTCAGCCTGGGCATCACCCGCCCCAAGATCGCCGAGTTCCTCCCGCCCGGTCGCTACACCTGGCGCAACCGAGAGGGGGTGGGGACCAGCGTCCTGACCGCGGACAATGGGCACACCATCACCTTCAAGTCCGATGACCAGGGGTGGGAGAAGTATCAGGGCATCAGCGCCGGCCTGGTCTGGTTGGACGAGGAGCACGATCAGCGCGTCTATCGGGAGTGCGAGCGCCGGACGGGGCGCGTGAGGTGGGATGACCGCTCGGGCTGGCTCCTGCTGACCCTGACGCCCATCAAGGGGAAGACCTGGGTGTACGACACCTTCGCCAGCGAGAGCCCGCAGGAGGGCACTGCGGCGCACTGGATCTGGGGCGAGGACAACCCCCACATCGACCAGGCCAAGCGCCTTCGACACCTCGCCGACAAGAGCGTGAGCGAGGCCCAACGGCTCGCTCGAGACCGGGGAGCCTTCGGCAACCCAGAGGGCTTGGTGTTCAGTCGGTGGGACCGCGCCATGGTCTCGCCCGCCCTCATCAGCTGCGAGCGCTCCTGGGTGCGCTACGACTCGATCGACTTCGGCACGCGCAACCCCTTCTGCTGGCTGTTCGCCGCCTACTCCCCCAGCACCGAGACGCTCTACATCCTGCGCGAGCACCACCAAGCCGAGACGCTCATCAGGGACCACGTCGAGGTCGGGCGCCTCACCTGGCAGAGCATCGGGCGCGACATCCTCGGCGAGGCGGACACCCAGCAACTCGAGGAGGCGGGGCGAGCTCGCATGATCTGGGCGGACCCCGAGGACAAGCAGAGCCGCAAGCAGATGGCGCTCCAGCACGGTATCACCACCGCGAAGGCGATCAAGGGCTACGAGGTGACGCTACAGGCGTCTATGGGCTTCATCGGCCCGCCTGCCCGGCTGGTGGTCGATCCTCGGTGCGGGAACTTCATCCGAGAGATCGAGGGCTACCAGTGGGACCCGGTGAGGACGAAGGCAGACGCACCACCTCGCCCGCTGAAGAAGAACGATCACGCGATGGACTGCTACCGCTACCTGTCGATCGGGGTGTCTCGGGAGCACTCGCTGGGCTGAGCTCCATCACTCCACCTCTGGGAGGTTGGGGCAGCCGGCCTCGATCCACCGACGACGCCCGGAGCCCTTGAGGCTGCGCCCGCCCGCTGTCTCGCGCAGGTAGTCCACGGTCGAGGGGTGTAGCGCACCGTTCGCCTTGAGGCGGTCGGTGAACCAGCCCGAGCGCGACTGGTGCGCCCTGAGCCCGTCCAGGAGCTCGAGCTCCCCCGGCGTGAGGTTCACCACCACCTTCGCCGACCTCCTCTCCTCGGGCGGCTTCTTCGGCCTGGCCATCTGCTCTTCCTTGGTTTCGCGTGGTCATCTAACCAACTTTGGTGTTGCTCTGTCAACATCGGCGAGTGACGCTCCGCGCGTGGCCACCTGGTATCAGCACACCCTGACCGCGATCTACAGGTTCTTCGGTGGGGCCGTGCTGGAACCAGACGAGGAGACTTTCCGGGCGGGGAGCGACTTCGGGACGGACCAGGCGGCCCACAAAGAGCTCCAGGTCTCCACGGGGATGTCAGCCGTTGCCCGGTTCGCCTGGGTCTACGCCTGCACCCGTGTCCGGTCTGACGACCTCGCTGGCTTGCCGCTAAAGGCGTATCGTCGCCAGGCTGACGGCTCGCTGAAGGAAGACCCTGGGCACCCCTTCCTCGCCCTCATGGAGCAGCCCAACAGCGGGGAGAGCGGGACCATGGTCCGCGCCCAGGTCTATGCTGACCACCTCGCCAGCGGGGACGGCTATCTGATGCCGCTGCTCGCTGTCACCGAGCCGGCGTCCATCGTCCGCCTGCTCCCCTACAGGGTCCGCCCTGTCCCCGGCGCCTATGGCTGGCCCGTAGCCTACGACTACGACGAGCGCGGCAGCGTAAAGCGCTATGACGCAAAGATGGTTGCCCACATCCGCTCGCTGTCCTGGGAGGACGGCCCGCCAGGCTCCTACGGCCTGAGCCCCATCCGCCCCCTGGTGGAGTCGCTGAAGGCCGAGGACTCGCTCGAGAAGTTCAACGCCAAGGCTGCCTCGCGCGGCAGGGTGGACGTGCTCATCAGCCCCAGCGACTCGGAGACCATCTTCGGCCCGGACGTGGCCAAGGACATCCGACGCGACTGGGAGCGCATCTCAGCCAAGGGCGGCGCGCTCATCAACGGGCGCAACCTCAAGGTAGAGCCCCTGAGCCTCACCCCGCGGGACCTCGAAGGCCAAGCACTCCATGAGCGCAACCGCGAAGCCATCCTCGCCGCGTTCCGGGTGCCCCCTGTCCGCGTCGGCCTGCCCGGCGCCAACTACGCCACCTCGCGCCAGCAGATGAAGGTCTACTGGGAGTCGTTGCAGGCTGACTCGGTCATGCTCAACGCCGCTTATACCAAGATCGCCCGCCTCTGGGGCTCCTCGGCTAACGTCGTGATCGCGCACGACTTCTCTGGCGTGGAAGCCCTCCAGGTCGCCCGCACCGAGCAAGTCGCCCGCGCCACCAGCCACATCCTCAACGGCATGGACGCCACTACCGCCTACGCCTATGAGGGCCTGGACGGCGCTGAGTTCCGGTCGCCCGAGCCCATCGCCACCCCAGCGAAGCCGCCAAAGGCCAACGAGGACGAGGCCGCCGAGCCCACCGACAAGGGTCTGGGGTGGCTGTACCCGGTCGAGGCGAAGCAGATGGATGAGCGCGGCCAGATGTGGGCCGACTTCATCGCGCGAGTCCATCGCCCCCAGGAACGGCGCCTCAGCGTGGTCCTGCGCCGCTTCCTGGCCCGTCAGGGGCGCCGCATCGCCGCGAAGCTACCCGAAGCCATCGAGGAGCAGCGGGCCGCCGTGGGTGCTGTGACGCGCTCCACCGAGGATCTGGTGCTGGGCGTCGTCTTCGACGAGGCAGCCGAGGCGGAAGCCCTGGCTGCCGCTACGCGCTCCATCTTCCTGGAGGTCATGCGCCTGGGCTTCGTCCGTGCTGGTGCTGAGCTCGGGGACCTCACCTTCGACCCCGACCGCGCCCCCATCGCTCGCCTGCTCTCGGACATGAGCGACAACGTGAACCGCACCACGGCACTGAGGGTGCGGGCCATCATCGAACAGGGCATCGCTGAGGGCCTCAGCGTCAAGGACATGGCCAAAGCCATTGAGGCGAGCGCGGCCTTCAGCCCCAACCGCGCCATGCTCATCGCTCGCACAGAGACCACCTCGGCAGTGGAAGCCGGGTCGGCCATGGCGCACGCTGAGGCAGCGGAGATGGGGATCCAGTTCCATCTCCAGTGGTTGAGCGCTCGGGACGACAAGGTCCGCGACAGCCACATAGCCCTCGACGCCCAGGAAGTGCTCCCCGGCCAGGAGTTCCGCGACCCGTTGACGGGGCAGACTGCCCTTCACCCCGGCGGCTTCGGCGACCCAGCCCAGGACGCGAACTGCCGCTGTACAACCATACCAGTGAGGATCGGCGGATGACTGCGAAGCGCTACCTAGACGGCGCAGTGACCCGCGCCCACGACGATGGCGGCGACGACAACGTCTTCACCTTCACCGCCTCCACCCAGGACCCTGACCGCGCTGGCGACATCGTCGTCCAGCAGTGGGCCCTGGCGAACTGGGAGAGCAACCCGGTGATCCTGCTCAACCACGACATGAGCGGACCTGTGGTTGGCGTTGGCCTGTCGGCTGAGGTGGTGGAGCGCGAGCTCGTCATCCGCCTCCGCATCGACGCCCACGAGGACAACCCAGCAGCCGCCCGCCTCGCCCGCCAGATCCGAGACGGTGTGGTGAGCGCTGGCTCCGTGGGCTTCCTGCCCGGCCAGGTCTCTCGCCGCTCCGAGATGCCCGCCGACCACCCCTTCACCGGGGAGCGCGGTCTCGTCCTGGGCTCGACGGACAGCCCGAATGAGTTGCTCGAGTTCTCGATCGTGACCGTCCCCATGAACGCCGGGGCCCTGGCCGCCAAAGCCATGAGCGAGGCCGACACCCGCCGCATCATCCGAGAGGAGGTCAGCGCAGCGCTCGAGGCACAGAAAGCCATCGCCGCGGTCTGCCCTGACGCCCCCGAGGACTTCTTCGCTTCCACCTTCTTCGGCTCAGCCGACTGACGCCCATCCGGGCACCACCACCCACCACCTGAGGAACACATGTTCGAAGATCAGGACTTTACCAAGATGAACCCGGACGAGGCCAAGTCCACGCTGAACGCCATGCAGCGCGAGATGAAGGCACTGAAGGCCCGCGAAGCAGACCACGGCGAGACCAAGGAGAAGATCGAGCGCATGACTGCCGATCTGCTCTCGGTCAAGCAGTCGTTGGCAGAGGCCCGCGCAGCATCCGACGCCAATGCCAACAACGCCCCGGACGCCTTCTACAAGGGCTTCATCGAGGGCGACGACAACACCGCGCCGACCAAGCGCCTGCGCCTGGAAGACCAGACCAACGGCAAGGGGCGCACCGTCGCTCGCGGCCTGCTCGATGCAGACACGAACGACGACTGGCACCGGGAGCTCAAGCGCCTGGTCGGGGACCGCACCCTGGTTCGCCAGATCTGCCGCGACCCGATGTCGCGCGGCCAGGACGTGACTCCCGGCCTCGACCGCGAGATCGCCGAGCACCTGGCCAAGGGTCCCGCTGGCATCGCCAAGATCTTCAGCGACTCCAGCGGCATCGGCGCCGAGTGGATCCCCGATGTCATCGTGCCGGACCTCAAGCAGGAGCTCGAGGCCGCCCGCCGCGTGGCGGGGCTCATTCCGCAGATGCAGATGCCCGAGAAGAACCTGCTGATCCCCTTCATGGGCTTCGGCGGGACGCCCTATCTGAAGTCCGCGCCCACCGGCAACGACCCAGGGCAGTACACCATCACGCAGCCCTCGACGGCTCAGCGGACCATGACGGCTGTGAGCCTCGCGGTGCGCTACCAGCTCGACGAGGACGCGGTCGAGGACAGCACGGTCCCAGCGCTTCCGGTCTTCCGCGCTCGCCTCATCCAGGACCTCGTCAACGGTGAGGAGGATGCCCTGATCAATGGCGACACCGCATCCACCCACCAGGACACCCTCGCCAGCTGGAACCCCGGCACCATCTGGAACGCCAGCAACCTCGGCGGCAGTGATGACCACCGGCGGGCCTGGATCGGCTTCCGCGCTCGCGCGGCGGACGTTTCCAACACCACCGACATCAGCACCTACACGATGGCGACTTGGCGATCCCTGCGGAAGTCCATGGACAGCCCCCACGGTATCGCCGGGGAGCGGGTCTCGATCATGTCGGTCAGTGCCTACCTCCAGACCCTCGCCTTTGACGAGGTCGAGACGGTGGACAAGTACGGCGCCAACGCCACGGTCATCAGCGGCGAGCTCGCTCGCGCGGACGGAACCCCGATCATCGTGTCGGAGTTCCTGACGGCTGACCTCAACACCTCGGGCATCTTCGACAACACCACGACCACCGACACGGGCGTGCTGGTCGTCAACCTCGCCCGGTTCATCCTGGGAGTCCGCAAGTCCCGCAGCGTCGAGATCGCCAAGGACATCACGCGCGGCACCTGGGAGCTCGTGGCGACCCAGCGGGGTGTTCTCCACACCTTCGACTCATCCACCAAGAAGAACGTCGCCTTTGGCGTCAGCCTCACCGCTTGAGAGGGACCTCATGAACTACGTCACCCTTACGCTCGACATCACCACCGCCGCGGCGACCAACGAGACCCGCTACCTCGTCGTGCCCTGGGCGGGGGAGTGGAGGCTGGAAAAGGCCCTTTTCGCCCCCGCTACGACGGTGGCCGCAGACGCTGCCGACTACATCACCGTCTCGCTGAAGAACGGCTCGGACACCTGCGGAAGCCTGGCGACCAGCGCCACCGCCTCCACGGTGGGCACCATGCGGTCGGTCACCCTGACCGCTGGTGTGCTGGACTTCACCGGAGCCGCGGACGACCTCGAGATCGCAGCGGTCAACACTGGCGGCTCAGGCGCAGCCCATGACGGTAGCTGGACGTTCGGGTTCCGCAAGCTGAGCAAGGGCTCCTGATAGTGGCGCTCCGCTACGTGAAGGCGACCGCGCCCCACATGGACCCCTACCGCCTGCCGGGTCATCCCCCGGTGTCGGTCGGGGGCGTGCTGGACGTGGACGCTGCCGAAGCGGAGCGCATCTGCGGGGACTTCCCCGGTTGCTTCGAGCGCCTGTCCGAGGGGGTTCCTTCTCCCTTGGCCTCCCCACGGGCAGGGCTCGAGGCACTCCCCGCGAAGCTGCGGGGGCTCCTGGAGGCGGCTGGGCTCGACGCCAGCGCCACCGATGAAGAGTTGCTCGGGGTCAAGGGCATCGGGCCGGCTGCACTCGGCCAGATCCGCGGGGTGCTCTGATGGCCAAGCTGAAGTTCGGCAAAGACGGCTTTGCTCGCCTCCAAGCATCCCGTGCTGGCGAGTGGCCCACCGGCATCCACTACGTCACCGACGAGATCCGCAAGGTCCCCAAGGGCTACCCTGGAGCCAGCGATGATCTCCCGTCCTGGGTCGCCCAGGTCAAGGCCAAGGCCCCGAAGAAGGACAAGGCCGACAAGGCCGACGACTGATGGCGGTCCTCACCACAGCGGAGGCCAAGAAGTTTCTCCAGGTGCCCGCCGGGGCGACCGACGACGATACCTTCATCGACACGCTGGTGACGCGCGCAGATGCGATCTGCGCCGGCTGGTGTGGCTACCCGGTCTATTCGGCCCACCGGCAGCGCACGTTCACGCAGCAAACCTATACCCTGTATCTATCGGGTCCCGGTGGGCGCGACCTCTACGCCGGCGTCAAGCCGCTTGTGAGCGTGACCACCGTTGAGGACGATCCCAATGAGGACTTCGACGGCTCGACCTTCCTGGTGGCCTCGACGGACTACACGTTGAGGAAGGACGAGGGGCGCATCCTGCTCAAGCTGGCGAGCACCCAAGGCGCGTGGAGCTCCACCGACGCCGACGTGATCAAGCTGGTGGCGTCCATGGGTTTTGCCACCATCCCCGAAGCCCTCAAAGAGGCGGTGGGCGCCCTCGTCAAGCACCTGTGGGACCTGCCTGAGCGGCAGGGCATAGCTGCCCAGGCGACGGGTGGTCAGACCCAGAGCTACCGCCCGGAGGCGATCCCCGTCCACGTCAAGATCATGCTGACACCCTTCATCGTCCGAAGCGGGTTCGCCTGATGGCCACCATGAGCATCAGGGAGTTTCGCGAGCGCCTGGCCAAGTTGGGCGCTGGAGGGGCCACCACGGTGCTCAGGCGCGTCCTGGCCGAGACCGCGCTGGATGCCGAAGCAGAGGGCAAGCTCAACGCTACGAGTCGGATGAACGTCATCACGGGCCGCCTGCGGGGATCCATCCGCTCGAAGGTCACCCAGTCCCCCGGTGGGCTCGAGCTGCGGCTGAGGGCTGGGAACCGCTCCGTGCGGTATGCCCGCATCCAGGAGCTCGGAGGCGTCACCTGGAACGGTGGCGTAATCCGCCCGAAGTTCTACCTGCGCGACGGGCTCGACGCTGCTGGGCGCCGCCTGCCTGGTCGCCTGGAGACCGCCCTGACCGATGCGCTGAGGCTCGATTGATGTGGCTGCGCGCGTCACTTCCATCCTGGACAACGTCGTGACCATCCTCCAGACGGTCATCGCCTCCAACTCGGTCACCGTCCAGGGTGAGTCCTACACCTTCGTCCACACCCTGAGCACCACCGGCCTGGTCAGGCGAGGCGGTGACATCCAGAAGGCACCGAAGGACAAGATCGCGGTGAGGGTCATGCGCGACATCCGAGAGACATCCCAGGCCGGCGCGCTCATCGGCGGCGCCCAGAATAGGATCCTGGTGGAGATCCACGGGCGCATCCCCACCCAGGGCGCTGACACCGGCTCCGAGCGAGAGGACGCTGCCGCCGACCTCGAGGCCGACATGATCGCCGCGCTGATGAACGACCAGGGTCTCGCGGCTGGCAGCTCCGATGTGGTCGAGGCCATCACCATGAGGTCCGTAGCGGGCCAGGGCGGCTACGACGCCTCACCGCACGGGGCGGTAGCCATCGTCCTCGAGGCCACCTGGCACAGCATGGTCGGTAACTGATGAGTTGGTTCAACTCCAACTGGACGCGCCGCGCGCCCATCACGGTGAACGGCTCCGCGGTGGCCGCGGGGAGTAAGGACGTGACCATCGTCCTGCCCTCGGACTGGGACGAGTTCTGGGATAACGTGCAGAGCTCAGGCGATGACGTGCGGGTCTGCGATGCTGACGGGCGCACTGCGCTGACCTACGACCTGGCCGGCTTCAACAGCGCGACCAAGACAGGAACGGTCGAGGTAGACAACTGGACTATGAGCCAGAGTAATGAGATGCACGTCCTCTGGATCTACTGGGACTATCCCAGCGCGACGGACAGCAAAACGCCCTTCACGCCCTCAGCCGCCCTCGCTGGAGATGTGACGCCCGAGCGGCCAGGCTTCCCCACCTTCCGCGCTCGCCCCCAGAAAAGCGGCGCCACCACGGTGGTGGATACGGTGAGCAAGACCACCCTAGAGACGATCTTCGTATGGCTCGAGTTGCCGGACATGGTGCGCCGCTGCGGCAACTTCAACAACCGCGATTCCTGGGAAGAGGTCGAGTCCATCAACGTCACGGTTGAGCGGGGAGACTCGGAAGAAGCGTCCCTCTTCGACGAGACGGACACCAGGATGGTGGAGTGCGCCATCCGGGGCTTCCGCCAGTTCATCCGGGTTGCGATCAAGGGCGGGACCGCTACCAACAACTATGTATGTATTGTCACCATCACCACGGATCAGCGCCGGGTCATTGATCGGAGATTCCAGATCAAGGTCAACGACGCGGCAGAGGAGTCCTAAATGTCAGTCGGACGCGGAAGCTCAATCGGCCTCGCCAAGGAGACCACCTGGGGAACCCCGGTGTCTCGCACCAACTGGCTGAAGGCAAGCTCGCTGGACCTTCAGCGCCTCATCGACAAGCAGCCGGTCCCCGTCCTGGACCTCGGGGGGCCCACGCATCGGGACTTCTTCGACGCCTCGGACAACGTCGCGGTGCGCTTTACGACCTTTCCCACCTACGAGAACTTCGGGATGCTGTGGGAGTCCATCTTCGGAGCCCTGGCGACAACGGGCCCGTCTGGGAGCGACTACACCCACACCTATACCCTCGCCGCCGCGCAGCCGACAGGGATGACGCTGGAGGGCATCCAGGGCAACGCCGCCAACTCCCTGACCTTCGAGGGGATGCGGACCCAGCGCGCGAGGTTCAGTGTGGACGCTGGCGGGCTGTCAACGCTGGAGTGCGACCTCATCGGCGAGACGCACGCAGCGCCAGCGACAGCGGGGACCGCCTCCTACGGGGCCGGCCAGACCTACATCCCGTATCATCACTTCGGGCAGTTCGGCTTCAACAGCAACAATATCAGCCTGGCCTCCTTCGAGATGGAGATCAACAACGGCACCACCCGCTACCCGGTGATCGGCTCCAAGCTGACGGGCGAGCCTGACAGGGGCGCAGTGGAGGTGACCGGGCGGCTGTCGCTGAAGTTCGCGGACCACACCCAGTACAGCGAGTTCACGGCGGACACCCAGGGCGATGCGACCCTGACCGCTGCGACCGGCTCGCTGAGCTTCGCCATCACGCTTCAGAATATGATCTGGACCGCTGCGAGCCACCCCATCTCCGCGCATGGGGCCATTGTCCAGACCTTCGAGTGGCGATGCTTCGGCGACGGCACCGACAACGGCGTCAAGCTCGTCATCATCAACACCAGCGCCAGCGGCACAGCCAACTGAGCCAAGTCCAAGGGAGAACACATGAGCGCAATTGGGAGGCTGAGGGCTGACGCCTTCGGCGAGACCACCGTCACCCTCAGCGACGGATCCCCCATCGGGGTCCGCTATCGTCGCGTCACCACTGACAGCGTCCTGAGCGCTGGCATGGCTCACCTGTTCCTGCAATTGCCGAAGGAGGTCCTGGAGGGCGCAGCGGGGCTGCCCGAGGACGCCGCCCAGCAGCTCATGATGGCTCAGCTCCAGGCGATGGACCCGGAGAAGCTGGCCCAGGTGGTGAACGAGACCGCCAAGGACGGCTCGCGCCTCATCTGCGCTGGCGTCGTCGAGCTCGCGGAGGACGGCCAGAAGTGGGAGGCGGTTCAGATCGTCCTGGAGGCCTGCGACGAAGACACCAACGCCTCGCCCCCACGGCTCCACCTCGACATCTTCACCCCCGAGCACCGGGCCCACCTCGAGCAGAGCATCCGCGCGCACTCTGGCGCAGGGGAGGGCAAGGCCGGCAAGGCCGCCCGATTTCGCCCGGTTGCCGCAGGAGGAGCGTGAACTCTTGTCCTTGGTCGCCCTACTGAGCCGTTCGCCGCTCCACGAGGTGCTTGACTGGTCAGTCGGTGACCTGTCGCTGGAGGTCTGCCACCTCTACACCCAGATCGGGATGACCAAGGCGCAACTGCATGACATCGAGTTCAACAAGGGGCTGGCGGTCCCCGTCATTCTGCTCAACGCGGTGTAGTCATGGCTGTCGTCGAACATGTCCTCAAGCTCCGCGACGAGGCGTCTGGCGCCCTTGACGACGTGGCTGACAGCGCTGAGGGCGCCGAGGTCGGCCTCGGCGGGGTGTCCACCAGCATGGCCGCGCTCGCCACTGCCGCTATCGCTGCGGGCGCCGCCATCTTCGCCGCTGTCAAGTACATGGCCGACCTCAAGAACGAGCTTAACGATCTGAGCGTGAGGACTGGCATCAGCTCGCGCACCCTGGCCGGACTCAAGCTGGCGGCTGAGGGTTCTGGGCTGTCGCTCCAGGAGCTCTCGTCCGGGCTGTCGATGTTCGCGGGCCGCATGGCGATGGCGAAGGAAGGCACAGGGGAGACCGCTAAGGCATTCGAGCAGTTGGGCATCAGCGTGGCCGACATCGACGGCAACCTCCGCTCGTCCGAGGATGTGCTGGTGGAGTTCCTGACGGAGCTCGACAAGATTCCGGACGCCACCACCCGGAGCGCACTCGCTACTCAGGCGCTCGGTCGCTCTGGGACCATGCTGCTCCAGGCGCTCGCCGGTGACGCCTCCCTGGAGGACTTCAGCCGCATCGCCGCCCAGCTGGGGCCGGACCTCGAGGGTGCGTCCGAGGGCGCGGCGGACCTCCAGCGCTCCCTCGCCCTGCTCAAGACGGTGGCCGAGGGTGCGCTCGACAAAGTGATGCAGGCGTTCGGCGGCGAGGGTGGCATCGCGAGCCTGATCGACTTCATGGTGCCCGCCATCGCTGCGGCAGGGGCGGCGGTGTCGGCGTTCATCAGCAACACCATCACGTCCTGGGGGCTCATGATCAACCTCCTGGTCTTCCTCTGGACGCGCGTGGCGAAGGAGATCAGCCTCACCGATCTGCTCTTTGCGAGTCCGGAGGAGCTGGCCGAGATGGCGAGCAACGTGTCCGGCGCGGTGGTCAAGGGGCTGAGGTCCGCCGACAAGGCGATGATGGCTGCCTACCGGGACCCCATCGAGGAGGCAATCGCTGCCATCGACGCAGCGAACCTGGCCGTTGACCTCGGGATCGACTTCGGCGGCGCTGGGGGCGCGGGCGAGGAGTCGGAGACCGAGGCCGAGAAGAAGAAGGATGCGGCAACCGTCCAGGCAGCCACGAACATCCGGAGCCTCGCTGACGCGACCATGTCCGCCACCGACCGCCTCGCCGCCTTCGCCACCGAGACCTTCGCTGTCGGCTCAGCCATCGCCGCGTCCCTCCTCACTGGTGACGTGGGCGCCGCCGTTGGCTCCGCAGCTGGCGCGGTGTCTCAGGTCGTCAAGTCGGGGTTCACCACCGTGGCGACCGCCCTGGCCTCCGTCAATTGGATCCTGGGCGCTGTCTTCCAGGTGTTGGGCAACGTCTTCGGGGAGATCTTCGACGCGGTGGGTCAGGCGATCTCCACGATCACCCGGATCGGCCAGTTGGGCGCCGGTGGCGTAGAGGAGAAGCTCGACCAGTTCCGCGAGGACTTCATCGCGGGCATCGACGCCCTCCCCGAGATCCTTGGCGAGGTGCTGCCCGAGTTCGCTGCTGAGTTCATCAAGGCGCTCATCCCGGCCCTGCGGGAGTTCGGTCTCATCGTGATGCGAGGGTGGGGTCAGGCTTTCCGCAACCTGGACCACATCATCTATCGAGCGATGATGAGGGTCTATAGGACCCTGGCGCGGCTGGGCACGAGGCCGGCCCGAGACCCCGCCTCGCCGACAGTGGCGAGGGCGAGGGCGGCCGTGCTTGGCTCAGGCCCGGTGCAGCGTGGCCGAGCCCTGGTGGGCGGCGGTGGCATCACCGTCAACATCCAGGGCGTGGTGGCTGAGAACGTCCGCAGCCTGACCCGCGAGATCCGCAACCGCCTGGGCGCGGCTGGCCAGGGTCTCTCGCTGGGTGCTCGCTGATGGGCACCTCAGCATTCTACTGGTACCCGGACCCAGATGGCACGCTGGAGAAGACAGCGCTGTCCCGTCTGCCCTCAGCGCTGTCTGAGCAGCCCCTCACGTTGAGGGAGGACGCGCGAGCGATGTCCGGGCGCCGCATCAGCTACCTCATCCGCAGAGGGCTCAGGGTGCGCGTGGTCTTCGAGGGTCTGCGGACTGCCTCGGTGATCCGAGAGCTCCGCACCATGGAGAGCCACCTCCAGGCCGGTGGCGTGGTCGGCTTCACCGCTGACGATGCAAAGGCATGGTGCGCCTATTTGAAGGCCCCGCCGGCTCGAGGGGACACCACCATCTATACGGGCGGCAACGTCTTTCACACGGCGGGATCTGGGACGGTCGCCAACAATGAGACCATGGTGCTCGAAGGACTGGAGCCAGGCGGCCAGCATGAGGTGATTCTCACCGCTGCCTCGCTGAACTCCATCCAGCAGATCGTCACGGTGGCCCCGGTGACCTACCCGTGGCCGACCCTGGCCGCTCTCTGGCTGCGACATCAGCTCTACTTTCCGATCATGTACTTACCGCCGGACCAACTCAACAGCAGCATCCTCACGTCGGATCATCGCCGGGTCTGGACGCTGGACCTGACCCTGGAGATGGACCTCGGCATGATGGCGGCGGTGGTCACGGTGGATCGGCCCATCGTGAACGCCAGCGAGACGGTGTATCAGGCGGGGCTCGGTGGCTTCCGGGCAGTTCCTCGGGCGGTCGAGGATGCCACCGCTGACACCGGCTCCGGACTCAAGGGCGGCTGGTGACTTGGTTCGGGCCGATGCAGCGCTGGACGCTGGAGGACGATCTGCCCTCCGTGCCCGTCTACGTCGTGGAGCCCCTCCGCATCACTGACGGCCCTGACGGGGACTACACGGTTGCCTCTCACGCCTTCGAGGGCCTGCCTGCGATGATCGCCCAGGGGTCCATCCGGCTGACGGGGACGGCAGTTAGCCCCGTCACCTGGGAGAGCCAACTCGGCGGTTTCGAGTTCGACCTGGTGGGGGACATCTCCGAGGTGATCGACTCCTGGGCCCAGGGGACGGTGCTACAGCTCAAGCTCGGGTTCTTCGGGTATGCCCTGTGGACCTTCGAGACCATCGCGCTCGGGGTGCTCCAGAACATCCAGGGGCCCGGCCCGGTGTGGCACGTCGAGTGCTGGGACATCACCCGCCTGCTGAGCTCTCGGCCTGACTACACCGTCGCCGACTTGCAGTTGTTCAGCGCCGCCGCCGCCGACACCGACGTGGCGGCTGGGCTGCCCTATACGGCGGGTGATCCGACTCTGGACGTGACCGACGCCACGGTGCTCGAGCGCGAGACGGGCGCCACCGGCGTGGTCAAGGTCACCCCGACCAGCGGCAGCGAGTTCTTCCTGTTCTACACGGGCGCGACTGGGAACCAGCTGACCGGCGTCAGCCACGCGAACCAGTGGGGCGGTGGTGCGGATGCCAACGCCGCAGCCGGCAACACGGTCAAGTCGATCCCCTACCTCAAGGGCCACCCGCTGGACATCACCCGCCGCGTCCTCACCTCCAAGGACGGGACCAATGGTACCTATGACGTATACCCCGCCTCCTGGGGCTACGGTCTGCCCGACAGCCTGATCGACCATCGGGACGTGCTGAACTTCGAGACGCCGGTAGCGGTGGACTCAGGCGCCTACAACTGGGAGGTCATCGTGGAGGCCGCCCAGGACGACGGCTACACCTGGCTCTCCGGTATGCTCCAGAAGGCAGGGATCTTCCTCATGTCGCGCCAGGGTCAGATCTCGGTGAGGGCTGCCCAGGACCCGGAGCGCAAGCGCACCGAGACCACCCGCATCTACGAGAGCGGCCTCCACATTACGGACGACGACCTCGAGGAGGTGGACGGCGTCTCTCAGGAGATGTGGGACAGCACCATCCCCTTTGAATATGGGAAAGTCACGATCACCACGGCGACCTCGACCAGCACCCCGAAGGTGGACGGCGTCGGTGGGGTAACCAAGGTGGCAACGCTGCCCGCCCGCACCCTCATGGACTACAGCGTGGCGGACGAGGTCTGGGCGAACGAGGCTGCCATCCAGGCCGAGATGAAGGACCGACTTAGCATCTGGGCGCTGAGGAAGGCAGAGAGGCTGTTCCTCAAGACTATCGGCATCAAGTATATGGGCGTTACCCCCGGCGACATCGTGAGACTTACCACCAGCCGGACGAGAGGCCGCCTGCGCGAGACCGCGGGGGGCTACGACGACCGCCCTGGCATGGTGACCGAGGTCAACATCACCCCGCCTGGATCTGGCGATCCCTCGGTCAATATCACCCTTTCCATCCTGCCCTTCTGGCAGGACGTACACCAATAGGAGGCCACCATGGCCGGAAACAGTCGCAGCGGTATGGCCCTCAGCGAAGTCAAGCTCTACTCCCTCAGCGCCTCGGTGTCCGAGGTGGACATCATCGAGGGTCCGTCCGGAGCACAGAGCGGCTCCATCGTCTTCAACACCAACGCCGGCATGGTCGCGTTCAACGCGAACGGCAACTATACCCGCACCACGTCCCAGACGATGATCAAGGGCACCGACCACGCCTTCCCGGTGGCGAAGGACACCCCGTACACCTTCCCCTACCACGGCGGCGACATGTACGCGGCGAGCGCCACCGCATCGACGGACTACCAGATCGTGTTCTACGAAGCCCCCTACCGAGGCTGAGCCATGAAGCAGAAGACCTCAGCCGGCGCCTCCGGGCTCGAGTGGACCTCCCACGACCTCTCGACCTTCACCAAGACCGACGCCAACAGCATGGAGGACGGAACGACCTCGCTGGGCGTGAGCTCGAGCGTGGTGGTGAACCCCATCACCGGGGAGTCCGACTCTGGCCTTGACTCGCTGACCTACAACAAAGTGATCCAGGCGGCGATCCCCTGGGGCGACTATCGCAGCCTGGAGATTGAGGTCACGGTCACCCCGCCCGCCACCGGCGGGGGCGCCAACGCCTATATGCTGGTGGGCATCTGCAAGGCCACCGGCGGCCTGGTCACGCAGGAGGGATACCTGGCTGGCCTGCGGGTGCTGGCTGCCGGTGGTCATCGCCTCATCGCCAAGCGCATCGGCGCGAACCCCGACCCAGGCCCCGCGCCCAACCTCGCTGGAGAGGTCGCAGTGATGATCTCGCTGCCCTTCGAGGCATCCCAGCCCGCTGAGATCGTGGCCACCGCAGATGACGGATCGAACATCCACCACCAGTCCGACACCCTCACCGTGGCGGGTGGCCCGTGGACGGACCTCACCCTGTGCCTGTCCTTTGAGAAGGACGCCGCCGGGTCGGGCGACATCACCTGGACGGTCGCCAGCGTCAAGACTGCCCTCATCACCAGAGCCGGCTGATGCGCGCAGGCTGGCCCCGCATCGTCGGCGCTGTCGCCGCCCTCGTCCTGCTCCTGGCGGGCCTGACGGTGGGCGTGCGAGTGGTGGACTCGGCTGACGCGGAGTGCCTGCTCGAGTGCGAGGAGGCCCGTGTGGAGTGTCGCGGGAGCTCGCTGCTGGTGGAGCCCCCTGACCGGGAGATCGACTCGGATGTCTGCTACCCGGCGCACCAGGCGTGCGAGGAGGAGTGCTGAGTTGAGCGACCTCGACATCGTCATCAAGGGCATCCGGACTGCGGTCAAGCTCGCGGGCGCCTCTCCAGCAGACCGGACCCTGGCATGGCTCTCAGCGGCAGCGCCGCACCTCGTCGAGGACCTTGGCCCCAACGAGGGCACCGTGCTCTCTCCGCTCTTGGTGGACCGCTACCGAGCCTTCTGGCAAGTCCCGAAGGGCATCAGCCTGCCCTGGTGCGCCATCGTCGGCCTCGCTGCCCAGATGGTGGGGCTCGGGCATCTGCCCTCCTCGCTGGAGGGCGCTGAGGACCTGGCCATCTGGAAGAAGCACCCCGTCGGGTCCTGGGACGGGGCGACCTGGAGGATCGAGCGGGAGGCGAAGGGGCTGGGCCTGCTGTCGTCCACGCCCTCGCCCGGAGCCCTCGGCCTCATGCCGCGCAAGGGGTCGGGCTCCGATCCCATCACGCCCGTTGCGGGCAAGCCGGACGGCTACTACTCGGGCCACACGGACGTGGTCATCGGCTGCACCGCTGACGAGGCCCAGGTCTGGGCTGGCAACGTGTCCGACTCCCTGACCCAACGCAGCCGCCCCCTCAGCGTCTACCGTGGCTTCGTGCCGCTGGTGTCCTGATGGCTCTTGAAGCCATCGCCCTCGCCACCCTCGCGGTCCTCGTCCCCGTCCTGGTCGGCGTGCTCATCGCGCTCCGGCGCAGGCAGCCCTTGCAGAAAGCGAAACAACTGGAGGCCCTCGTGCCCCGCATCGACCCCGAGAAACGAGCAGAACGACAGGCCAGGCGCAAGGCCAGGCGCGCGAAGGTCGCTGAGATGGCGTCAGCGGTCGCTGAGGGCGTCCGCGACGGTCTGGGCAACCTCGACGAGGACGAGCGAGCAGAGGTCCAGCAGGAACTCGTAGAGGCTGCCCAGGAGTGGACGGAGGCAGGAGCCGCCCTGGCCGCCCTGGCCGCCAAGATCAGCGCCGGCGCACTCGACCCCGTGACTGCCCTCCTGGCAGCGACGGAGATCGCTGATGCAGTGCGCGAGAGCGCCGAGGTCATCCGCCTCGTCCGCGACAGTGTCGCCGACTGATGCCCCCCGGCTACGAGACAGTGATGTCGAGCTCGCCGACGCCGAAACTGACCGAGGTCCAGGACATGCTGACCGAGCTGGACGGTGAGCCCAGCACGGCAAGGCGCCGAGACATCTCCATGCTGATCCGGGTCTACCTGGAGAGGCGGGGCAGCCAGCACGCGTTCCAAGAGTTGCTCGAGCGCATCGACCACGCGCTGACCGAGATCCGGGTAGAGGTGACCACGCCGCCCGACACCCC
>Ga0209756_1001532_pt1 | contig 21199 bp, 28 predicted proteins | sample ETNvirenome_6_85_FD_184071 | JGI IMG/M metagenome (GOLD analysis project Ga0209756, IMG submission 184071) | Marine viral communities from the Pacific Ocean - ETNP_6_85 (SPAdes) (version 3) | ecosystem: Environmental > Aquatic > Marine > Oceanic | place: Pacific Ocean | collected 2013-06-19 | reverse complement strand
TCTACATTAATGTAAATTTCATTATTGATCAGCGACTGATCTTCGCAGTTAGGAAGCTCCGACTTGACAGTTGCGGTCTTTTTTACAGGCTGATCAGTGGCAGCTTTAGCTGTTTTATCAGCCGGCTCCTTCTCAATGGCTGGTTCGTTGCTCGACACTTCGCGTGAATCGATAGAAGGAGTAGAGGCATTAAACTTTTTAGTAGAAAACTCAATAGCCTTGTCCACATCCCCATCTTTTAGAGCCGGATCTAGAGTCAAGCCAAGCAAATCAATTTGAAAATAATCTGAATCTGAGACTTCTGCCCACTCACACTTAAAGCTTCTAGTAATCACCGATGAAAGATACTTAGAAATGTCGGTCGTCAAGTTATCTTTAATAATTTTTAGTTCTGCGGGGGTCAGGCCAACCTTCTCTTGATCACTAGTCAGCACCATTTCTAGAAACAAAGAGCGCATAATCTTGGGATCCTTTTTGTTGAATTGTGTTGGAAGGTCTTCAATCTGTGGGCTGTATTTGGCGTTGTTCTCTACCGGAAGAGCTTGTGACAAATACTGTTTAATCTTTTTAGAAGCGTAAATTTTGAATTCGAACGTTATTTCAGAAATGTTTTTAGTAAAATACCCCTGTGCGGCGGCCGAATCTGGCACCACGTCATAGAATGGAGGCTTGTCAGCATACTTTTTATCAACCAGTTTAGAGTTTGGAGTGGCAAAAATAACTTTCTTCTTAAGCCTCTCTGAGTCCAACAAGCCGCCCTTTTCTACCAGACGAGTGTAGAGTCCTTCGTATCCATAGGTGGGATTACGCGAGTTTATAAGGGTCTTTGTGGTGATAGCATAGCCTTCTGCTTTATCCAAACTCAGCAACTTGCACGCCACAATCTTCTTAAGAACCTCTTTTGAAGAAACAAACCTCTTCTTATCACTCAACAGTTGTTTTCTGCGTTTTTTGTCTATTGGAATAATCTTCGCGCCGGTGTATTCTTGTAAGTTGTCAAACGTGACTTCTACAATGTCGCCAATTTTAACACTTAGAGTTGTAGTAACTGGAATCTTAAGAAGGTCGACACTTGTTAACTTCGTGTATTCTTTCTTGGAATTTAGATTATCAAAATTTGTTAGGTAGGTATGTAGAGCAGGCACATGTAAAAAAGCTACTTTTGAGGAGTCGTTATCAATGTCACTAACACCATCAATCCGCTGGGCTTCGTACCATTCGGACAAAAACATGTCAGAAAGATGCTCTGATTTCGTCAACACCTTTGTAACAACGCCAAGAAAGTGCTGCTTTCCACTATTTTTGTCTGGGGCTAGTTGTTCCACAGCCAACGCTGTCAACAACTCCATAAAAGTAGTATCTTTTTGAGTTATTGCGGCCTGGGCGTCTTGATTAGGCAGCGCCCGTTTTGCTAAAGCAGCGGCGTTATGAGTCACCGACATCTGGTTCTTCCTCCTGCTGCTTCTCTTTGATTACATCGAAAATTTCATTTCTCTCCAAATCAGAAAAGCCACTAAATGAGGAATTTTCAGTTCTCTTAAACAAGGCTGTCAACTTAACAAGCTGTTCATTCGCTCGTTGCATCGTCTCAAGATGCTTGGACAACACCATGCCGGCACTTTGATGGTTTGTTTTGCCATCTTTAATGTCTTCTAAAATTTTAGTGATAAGAACGTCGGCCTTTCCACGATCATTTCGTATGTTCGTTATCGCTTCTTCTGCCAAACCTTCTGGATCTAACGCCATTTTTCGTCACCATTTACCCATCCGTGCTTGAATTCTCTATAGCGCTTCTTTATTGATGATAAACTTGCTACTAATTGTTTTGTATTCAAACCGCTGATTTCCCTCAAGTATAGATAAATAGCTTTTTTATTGAAAATTTCAATATTTTCAATGTTGCTTATGAGGTCTTCGATGGCTAAAATGGTTCTCATTTCAATTTCTTTTAAAGGTAGTTGTTTCCACCCCTCTATTTCGCCTGTAAGGGCTAACCAAAATTCTTTTTGGTGACGATCGTCCTCATAGTGATTTTTGGTAACGAACTTCTCGTTCTCTATCTGATTATAGACATCCTCACATTTTACTTCACGCTTGAGTCTTTTGCTGTTCTTTTTCACCTTCTGGATAAACCAGTTTTTAGTAATCACACTAAAATAAGAAAAAGCCTTGTGACCCTTTTCGGGATCAAATTTATCTAAAATGGTTGTTAGCCAAATCTGACACTCTTCGCTAAGACACTCAATGTTTGGTAATGAGTTAAATTTATAGGTATAAATTATCTTATTCACCATCTCCTTAAAAGTTGGTCCGATAAGAGTGGCGTATAAAATTCCGCGCTCGTGGCGATCTGTTATACTAGCATAGCGAATAATAGCGTCTTCATGGACTTTGGTAAAATATAATCGCTTGGTGGATTTCCTTCTTCTACGGCGCTTCTTCATTATTCTCCGTTTCGAACAGATTTTTAAAAGTGTTTATGTTGTCGATTAAATCTTTTGAGTGGTGAATGAGTTGTTTAAGGGTCTCATCACCATAATACATTTCCATTTCGTACACGTTGTTTAAATGTTTGGAGAATTCCTCCAACCCATCTTGCATTCCTTGTATGTCAGAAGTCACTTCGTACATAAGGGCTAATAATCCCCTAATGTACCAAACTGATACTCCCAACAAAACAACCAGTATGCCGGAAATAATTCCAAGAGCTATTGTCATTTTGTAACCTTTTCTTTCATCTGTTTTAAAATTTCGCGATTGTCCTCTATGTGGTCAATCACATTTTGTTTTGAAGTCTTTTTTTCTTGTTTTTGTTTTCTTATTGTAACAAATTTAGACATTAATTTAAAGGGTTTTCCATCATCGCAATGAGGACAGCTTTCAGGCAGCGGATCTTTCATTCCGAGCCACTGCCACCACTCCCTATCACATTGTTCACACGCAAGATGATATTTAGGCACGATTGTGCCTCCCATAATCATCATGAAGCCTCACTACGTCATCTAATTCGGGTGTAGACACCTCTATGAGGGTTACGCCTGTATCTAAGGGCGCACAAAAACGATGAATGGTCTTTGGTTTAATACGCCACGATTCCCCTTTATAAAGCTTTCGGACATTTGATTCTCCCGACTCTCTAGAAAAATCTAAGTGTAAAACACCCGCATCAACATAAACAGTCTCATCTTTTTTTATGTGGAACTGTTTAGAAAGCCGATGGCCAGCTTTAATGAAGATTTTTTTCATGACGTATTTGTCAGTATGAACTATGATTTCCTCATAGCCCCAAGGTTTTTCAACTATTTTCTTCATCGCCATCATTTAAAATCATGTGCCCATCTGTGTCGATTTTAACAAGTGGCGGATTCTTAACCACCAATTCTTCCTCGTCTGCACAGACAAAGTTAAACCCCTTTAAGACTGGAACAATGTCTGATTGTTCCAGTAGTGATTTTTGTAGAGCCATCATTACGGCCCCTAGTGCTTGATCTGATAATTTCATTTTATAATTCCTTTATTTGTTGTTCTATGCTTTTTACATGTAGTTTTTTAACTAAGTGTTTGTTAGAAGTAAGCGTCCTATCAACACTGGTATCAGTTGTGACTTCATTTATCTTAATTTTCAAATTAAATTTGTCATTAATCAAATTTAAAAGCTGATGCTTGTTGATGACATTTGAATAAACATGAAAAAGTCCCACTTCATATAGGGAGTTGTCTATAATGTTTTGACATATCTCCGCATAATGGTTTGTAGTTATACCATTCCACCGGTGGTTCTTAAAGCCATTCGCCTCTTTTCCTTTCATGGACTTTGCCCATGCTATCAAACTTGCGTTTTTATGGATTTCTTCACCAATAATGCTTGTTCTTATTACCATACAATTTTCTGGCTCACCAAGAGATTTAGACTTGCCATAGTTATCCAAACAATCATGTAAACTATCTTCACGATAGTTGCCATCTCTACCAGAATAAACACAGTCGGTAGTAATGTGTATAAGTTTGGCATCGTTTTGCTCACAGTGATTTGCCAACCTTCTTGGAAAAATTGAATTGATGTAAATGCTTGTTATAGGATTTTTATCCATGAATGGTTTGATTGTACCTATGCAATTTAAAACATAATCACAATCATTCAAAAAAGATAGGTCTGTGTTTTCAGCATCAAAATAAACTGAGTTTTCAGAAAGTTTCACTTTTTCGTTTCTATGTGTTAAAACAACTTCACAGCCACTGTTTAAAAAGTGTTTTGCTGTTGCGTTTCCAAGCATCCCTGTGCTGCCTAAAATACATATCTTCATCTTATAGTTCTATCCTACCAATGATCATATCTTTAAGCATCAACCAATCACAAGCCTTAGCCCAAAGAGGATTGGAAAATGCTGCTGGTTTGTTTTTTTCAAAAAAGAAATGTCCTGACCAAGCAAACGGGTAAACGACGAATGGTGTTAAAAGCAGCAGCAGCCAAAATTGGTTTGTTACTGAAAAGTACACAAAGTATAAAGTTGCCAACTGTCCCATAGCATGTAGCCTTCGACACCACTTGTTTTGATGAAGCGTGAGATAATATTCATAGTATTTTTTTAAATTATCAGGCTTAGACATTTTTATATCTCAAAGAGTTTTCTAACAAACAAACACTATCTTTTATTTCATCTATACCCTCTTCAAGACCAATTTCTACTTCAAAACCAAGTTTGTTTATTTTATCGTATGACACTTTGTAGTTTCTCTTGTCTGGGTCTTCTTTTATTGAAGCATGATGAAAAAAGGCTTGTGGGACTTTTTTATTTATTATATCACACACTTCTCTTTTTGTATAGTTCATTTTGTTAGATCCGACATTATAAACGCTTGAAGACATTTTTTCTTGATTATCAATCGCAAAAACAAACGAACGGGCAAGGTCTCTAACATGAATAAACGTTCTGAGAAAGTGTGACTCATAAATCACAGCGTAACCCTCTGTCACAGCCTTGCAAGTTAAGTCATTCACCAGAAGGTCTAGTCTCATTCTGGGAGAAATGCCAAACGCTGTTGCGAATCGAAAAGCGGTCGCATTTTTATGTGTCATCACGATTTTTTCAGCTTCTGTTTTTGTTTTTCCATAAATTGAAAGGGGATTTAAAGGAGTCTCCTCTGTGCATAGACCTATCACCTCGCCGTAATTTGAACCAGTGGAACCAAAAAGCAAATACTGTTCTTCTTTCAACATGGACACCAATTTTTGTGTCGCCTTGGTGTTGACGCTGTATGACTCTTTTTCGCCCCTTAACCTACATATTGGAAAGCCAACGTAAGCAGCTAGGTGGATTACAACATCTTTATTCTCAATACTGGACTTCATCAAATCAATATTTCTAATATCACCCTTAATGAAGGTAAAATTTTTATCAGAAAGAAATGGAATTAATCTATCTCCGTTGTTAAAAATTAAACTATCCACCACTGTAACTTCATATTTTCTTTCCAACAACAGCGGGATAAGAGTGGTGCCAACGTACCCCGCGCCGCCCGTAATCAAAACTTTTTTCATTATTTGTCTCCGTTGAAAATTTTGTTGTAATAGTCTATGGTATTTTCAATCCCCTCTCGGTGATTGTAGAACTTAAAATCTTTGAAAGTTTCTAAAAAACTGTCCTTGCTCATGATTTTGATAGGATCGCCGTCCTGATATGATGTGTCAAAGACAATCTCTCCTTCAAAACCGCACACATCTTTGATTGTTTTCGCAGATTCTGCAATTGAATAGCCCTTCTCCTGACCCATGTTTAATGGGTATTCTAGACCCTCTAGCTCCATCGAACCAATCAATGTGTCAATAAAATCATCGATGTAAGCCCACTCTCTGATTGGAGAGCCAGTACCCCAAACTATAAACTCTTTATCACCGGCTTGTTTGGCTTTGAGCATTCTAATAATCATACCATTAAGTGCATGAGTGTGATTTGGGTCTTCGGAGTCGCCCGGTCCATATGTATTTGGGAACAGAATGTTGACAGAACGGACACCGTATTGCTCTTTGTAACACTTAGAGAGATAAAAGATGGTTCTCTTTGAATTGCCGAACGGAAACACCGAGGGATGAACATCACCGTCTAACCACTCTTCCTCTTTTTGTATATCACTCTTACCGGGGTATGAACAGTTTGAAAACGGCTGGACTATCTTAATACTTGGATTGTGTTCTTTTACTGCCCTGTATAGATTAAGAGCCATCTGAACATTGTCAAAATATACCTCTGCGGCATGGTTTTTAACATAATGAACGCTGCCGCCGTGTGATGCAAGATTAAAAACAATATCAGGGTTCACCCCCTTTATCTTGCTTAAAATCTGTTGGTAGTCTCTGATATCAACGCCGGTTGAACGCTGCGCTGTGTCTACATTGTGACCCTCGTGTTTGAGCCTAGTTACAAGATTCTTGCCTATAAAGCCTGTTGCACCTAATACTAAAATTTTCATTTTTTATTCACCACTATAATTTAATATGTTGTACTCTGAATTACACCACTTGTCTGCGTATATGTTTTTCATAGGTTCAGAAAACATTGGCGTATAATATTTTTCACACCCCTTGAAAAAATAATGAACTGCTTGCGATTTTCTGCTAAGAGATGCGTCAGTAACAGGAGTGCCGCCGTGTAAAAGATTTGAAGCCCAAAGAATTGCCTGACCTTTTTTAACATCGGGAGAAATTGTTTCTGCCCCCTTAGCTATGACAAGCTTTTCAATAAATGCATCATACTCTTTATATGAGAGTTGTTCACCATTGTTCCTTGTGTCTGGATGGGGTATCCTCATATTGTGATAGTCATATTCCTCCCAGTGGTGAGAAGCGGGAATCATCCTTAAAGTTCCGTTAGAAGCATCACAGTCTTCAAGCGCAATCCACGTTCCTACCATCCATTTAGCTGGATATGAATTAAAGTGAATTGTGTCGCTATGTAATGGTTGTAATGTTGGGTTAGTAAAATTAATCGTTCCAAACGGAAATGGCTCTTTGTCATACAGCATTCTTAATGTGTTCATCATTTTTTTGTTAGTCGCTAATTTTCTAATTGCGCTACTCTTTTTCCAAAGTTCAAACAAGCGACTGTGGTCATTATATTCATATATTTTCTGATCTGTAAAGCTGCCACCTGACAATGTTGATTCAACATCGTTGTTTATCTCAGCTACAAACCCTTCATCAAGTTCAAGGTCAATAATGAGATATCCTTTTTCATGATAAAAAATACATTGTTCCTTTTCCTTTTTTGTCAGTTCAGAGTTGTCTAACAATTGATAGAAAAAAGGAGACTCAATCCACGGAATATTCATCGCATGTTTATCTACAGCATATTTATTCATTTTTAATACCCCAGTTTCTTTGCAGCGTTCAGCGCTCGTTTACTATCCCTCTTGCCAACTGGTCGGGCGGGGGAGCCAGCATAGACCGTCCAAGGCTCGGTATCTCTTAAAACAACAGAGTTTGCCCCAACAATCGAACCTTCTCTAAGTGTTACTCCCGGCAATACACTACAGTTGACCCCAAGTGTTGAAAAGTCTTCAAAAATTACTGGTTTGTTGATTACAGTTCTATATTCATCTGGTACAACAGGAGATATAAGCCCTTGTTTAAAATCGTCGCTTGCACAGATTATTCTACCGCCCGATGCTATGTTAGTAAAATTTCTCATTTCTAAATGGGCATCAGCGCCGCCAAGTATTGTGACATTTGGAGCAATGTGAATATAATCCCCCATCGTTAACGAAGTAGAAATATAAGTCCAAGCATCAATTGCGACATGGCTTCCTATAGACACTAAATGTGGTCTAGTAATACTAGCTAGATGACTTATTATAACATCTTCTCCTATCTTTTTGTATATATTATTCATTGTTACTCCTATTTCACACGCTCTTTTTTAAAAACGTCCATCTTCGTTAGATCTGCCCAATCTTTATAGACCCACTTCTTTGGTGGGGTTGAGATTGCGGCAGGAAGTTTTGCCAAGCCGAGTTCGGCTGTTTCGGGTGTCATGTAATAATGATACCCCATTGTTTTAATATTTTGTTGCGCCCACGGTAAGTCTGGTGATCTGCCATCATAGGACATTCTTTTTAGTTTTTCTCTTGCAAGTGGGTCATCCAACAGAATCACACCGCCTCGTCCGAGGCTAAGATGTTTCCTGAACTGAAAACTGACGCTCATCATTGTACCGGGAATATAGCCACCCCTCTCCCATAAAACAGCAGCATCAACAACTTTATCTGTCAAATAATAACTTCCAGACCATTCTTTGTCCTCCCACTTCAACCCTATTCCAAGCTTGTCAGCGAGCATCGGGACTGAGAGGTATGTTCTGTTTGGAACTGTTATTGATTTAGCTTTGGTATATCTCAGGCTTAGTTCAAGACCATGTGTACAACAATCCGTGGCGACAGCATAAGGTGCGCCAAAGAATTCTGCAACGGCATCTTCAAATTGTTTTACTTTTTCAAAGCTCACTTTTTATTTCCTTATTTAATTGCTGGCTCAAAATCGTTTGGAAAACCAGCAGCTTTTCTTCTTTCAAAAATCATTTTATCAAGAGAACCAAAGTTTTGTGCATCCCTTTCCTGATCAATAATATCACGAGGTCGTTTGCCCTGTGATGGATGAATATGTTCTACGACTGATTCTGGACACCACACATATCTTCCAGCCAACTTAGCTCGTTCGTTTAGTTCATTATCAACATAAAAATAATTATAAGCCGGGTAAGTACAGACTCCTCCTAAATAATCAATACAAAATTTTCGATCATAAAAAGGAGCGACACCCAAGATGTTTCCGTCCCATATTCTGTCATTTAAAGTAACCATGCCATACCCACCCAGTTCCTTTTCATGACACTCTAGAGCTTTATCTAGCCAGCCGGGGTGAAAAAATTGGTCATCGCCTGATGGGAACAACATATCTCCCGTTGTCAAAGATAAGCCATAATTCCAAGACCACAATGCGCCGCGTCGTTGTGGAGAGTAATCCATAATATAGTTCCATGTGTCTTTTACTTTATCTTTTAAAAAATTTTCTACATTGTGAACTGTTTTAATATCTCCATCAACAACGAGAATCAACTCCACATTCAAATGCTTGGTCGTCTCATAAAGAGTTGTTACAGCTTGAAGTGCCAATTTTGGTCTATTGTATGTGACCAGAATTACGCTTGTTTTTTTATTTTTCATAGACTTTCCTCAAATTTTTACACGCCTCTTTTTGAATCTTTGAGAGCCTAAAATCACTATCTTACTCATCGATAATCATCCTCCCAAATATTCCATTTGTCATACGCAAATCGTATGTCATCACCTTTGCTCTCCTCAAGAGTGGAGGTGGAAAAGAACATTAGTATTGTATTGTCTTCAAGGGTTTTAAAGCCATTTGCAAATCCAGCAGGAATATATAAAACAGATGGCATTTGACTAGATAGTGTGGTCTTTGTTACAGTTTCGGTTTTTAAATCAACTGCACCAACAAGAGCAGACCCCTTGGCAACGTAAACGTATTTTGCCTCTTTTTCATGTGCGTGCCAAGCCCTAATAAAACCTTTTGAATGATTTTCAACCTGATAAAATCTCTTTACGCTTGTAAAATCAAACTCGTTTACAAACCTTACAAAACCTCGGTCATCAGCGAAGACCGCGCCTTTTATATTTTTTGTTCTAGAATTCATTGATCTCTCTCATATACGCCGCATTAGAATAAACCAAATCACCAACGTTTTTAATTCTCCCTTCTTCAATGAGAGACACTATTTGCTCAATTCCATCTTGTAAGTTGTACTTGGGACTCCAACCTGTTTGTAAATACTCACCATTAGTAACCTTGTAGTTTCTAAGGTCTTCAAATTTCATATCAGTGTATGTTATTTTGCACGCTGGTATTTGTTTCTTTATCTCTTCTGCTAGGTCTGAAATTATGTAGTTTTTGTATGACAAGTTGTACAAGCCAGCGATGTTGTTTTCTAGTCCATACAATATGGCAGTTGACACGTCCCTTACATGAAGAAGCGGTCTCCATTGTTCGCCGCCAAAGACGGTTAAAGGTTTGCCCAACGCAGCCTTCATAGAAAGAATATTGGCAACTAAATCAAGCCTCATTCTAGAATGCCTGTCTCCCAAGCCAAATAACGTGCCTAGCCGAAACACCAAAGCATCTGGTTTTTTTGAAAGGACATATTTTTCTGCTTCTAGTTTAGTAGCAGCATACAGCGACAAGGGATTTGGTTCCGCATTCTCAGAAATTAAGTCGTTATTCATTCCATAAACTGAGCAAGTTGATGGGAATACAATCTTTCCATCGTAGTTGTCTACCAGCCACTTTACAGTGTCAACATTTAGTTGTTTTGTTAATTCTGGATTGACTGAACATGCTCCATCACCGACAAGACCTGCGAGCCAAACTACAACATCAAAATCATTGATTATTTTTTGTAATTTATCTTTATCGCGAATATCACCAAAAATGAAGTTACAGTCTTTTAAATATCTCGTCTCAAAAAGCAAGTTATCATATACGGTAACCTCATTTTTGTTTTCAGTTAGGTAATCCGTTAAAAAGCCTCCTATGTAACCACAGCCGCCAACAACCAAAACCCTCTTCATTATAAAATCCTTTTTAGGTGCGCTAAAATTTGCTCACTAGTATTTCCACTACCAAGCCACAAGTTTGATATTTTTTCTCTAGAGGTTTGTAACCATTCAAAAGATAAATCCCAATTGTGTTGTGTTTCTAATGATAGCATAAAACTACAATTGTTTTTAACCGATTCTGGTCTTTCCGTAAAGTTTCTTGGCACAACAACTGGTATCTTCAATAGAGCAGGCTCTTCTTGAGCAGTGCCGCTATCGCTTATGATAAACAGGCTATCTTGTTGTGCCTTAATAAAGTCTTTATATCCCATAAGAGGAATTAACTTAATATCTCCCAAAGGTATTTTGTGTTGATTTATTGCCTGTACAGTCCTGCCAAACTTGAGCATATTAACCGGAGTGTTATATTTTTTAGAACAGAGATTAGCATACTCTATAATTTTTCGTAAACGCTCTTTGTATAAGAAATTTTCTGGGCGGTGGATATCCAGCATAATGTGTTTTGGACTTCCAGAATAGTTGAAGTTTGCTATTTTTTTTAGAGGCTCTACAATCGTGTTTCCAACGACGTGAATCCTTTCTTTTGGAATGCCCTCTTTTAAAGCCTTTTGCTTGTAGTTTTCGTGATAAACAAACAACAGGTTGCTAACGTGGTCACAAACTTTGCGATTAATTTCTTCTAACATTCTCTCATCGTAGCTTCTCATACCGGCTTCGATGTGTCCAATTTTATAACCTTCTTTACGCAATGGGACAGATGCCAAAACAGAATTACTATCTCCCAAAAAAAGAACAATGTCTGGATTAATTTTTTCTTTCTCAAAAAGCTCAATAATCGATGTTCCAAGAAGTGCTTGCTGATGATAATGTTTTTTACCACTAGAGCCAATTGAAAGATTATAATCTGGCTTTCGGATGTCCAAATCTTTGAAAAACACCCCAGACAAATCCTCATCATAGTGTTGCCCAGTGTGAATTAATATGTGCTTACACCAAGGGGCGGCATCTAAGCGGCGAAAAACTTCAGACATTCTTATGAAATCTGGTCTGATTCCTGATATCGTAACAATGGTTTTCATCTTAATTACCCTTGTTTTTTAATGTATATTTTATAGCTTCAGCGATAGTATTATTTATATCTTTAACACTGTTGTGATCTATTTTGTTGTTGTATTGTTGGCTAATTTCTGCGCCGCCGTACCAGTGTATTCCAATCGTCTCTTCGTCATCAATATAATTTTTATTAAATGTATCTTGACTATAAATTTGATCTAAATTTTGGTGATTTAATTTGTAAACCACAGATTGTTTTATATTTATTGTTTTTACATTAAATTTTTCTTCAATTTGTTTTTGTGATCTTAAATATTTATTTAACAAGTAACATCCTAAATCTTGATACAAGTCAACATTTCTCTTTTCTGAGGAAAGTAAACATAACTCTTTAAACATGCTATTTTTTGGGCTTGATAAATAAAAGCCAATTTGGTGACTATTGAAAGTGTCTGGAATGATTGAAATGGTATTATCTATTGTAGAATTATTCTCATTATTTAAATAAATATCAGTCATTGGTCTGTGATATATAATATCCATGTCGCTCCAAAGCCCACCTTCTTTATATAATAATCTCCATCTTAAATAATCGGATTTTTGAGCCTCTCCAAGTCTCTTTATATGTTCAGGAAAATCCACTTTGGTTATTTTAATAGGCATTTTTTTTAATTCACTAAAATAATCTTTTTCAGACAAATAATCTTTAGTATCTGATTGATGAAATAAATCCTTCCAAGTTTTTTCAGAATTTAATTCTTTTGGGATGTATAGTTTTACAGACCAATCTGGATTCAGCTTTTTAAAGCTGTACAAGGTCATATATCTCATATAAGACATTTTTTCAGCACCCCAATAAAAGTGAGCCACTTTAGGAATATTTTTTAAGCACCAGTGTTTGTATTTTTCTTTTATCATCCTCCTCGTTAATACGTTTGCTTGCGCAATGCAATTTCTATCCATGTTGGAGAGCGAGTCTGGTGGGGAACTGTGAGTTCCCAATACTTTATCTATCCACGCTACCCTAGAATGTAAACCCATCTTCACGGCCATGTGATAATCTTCGCCGGGAATTTCTAAATATCTACCCATCTCTTTTTGTAGTCTCATTGTAAACATAAAGTTTACTCCCAAGCAACAAGCAAAGAAATTTTGTATTACCCACTCATCCACGAAATGTGGCTTGGGGTTTTGTGGAATTTCCTTGCGCAATGCTTGTTGATGCGTCGACCACAACGTATATCCCTTAGCTTCGCATGGATCAGCTATTGCCAAACGAACTGTCCTATCCAGAAACTCACTTTTAAAAGAGGAAACTACGAATTCAACGTCTCTGTTTTTCTTTAAACATTCGACTAAAACCTCTAAACACATGGATTTCTTTCTATCATCTGATGACCACCAAGTTCCAAATTCTCCTTGAACCTTTTCAAAGCCAAAATTTAGTGCAGATCCTGTCCCACCGTTTTCCTTTGAAAATAATTTAAAACGAGGGTCCTTTTTAACATATTCGTCAACTATATCCTCGGTATTGTCCGTTGAGCCGTCATTTACAATTATCACCTCATATTTTTCATATGTTTGATTAAGAAGATCGTCAAGAACACTTCTTAAATAATGGGCGTCATTATATGTTGGAATTACTACAGAAACTAGTCCCTCAATCATCTGAATCCTCGAATATCAAATCATCCACCTCGTAATCCTCATCAATATACTTTAGAGGAACAATATTATTGACAAAGCAGTGATATTTTTCATTTTCCTCAAACTCTTCTTCAAGCCACTCTTTAAGACGTTTTGCCTCGCCTTGAAGCATTCCATAGTTCTTTACAGCTTCTCTCATGGCCAACTTGCAAGAAGTTGGATTGGGCCATGCCCAGTTCATATCCGGCTCTATTACTCCTTGCCAAACAGCCTCTTGTTGAACGGGCTTTAAATCATAAAGAATTTTACTAAAATGAGCACGCATTTTCTTCTTTTTTGTCTTTTTATCTTTCTTTGGGGCATAAAGAAAATCTTTTTGTCCTCCAAAATCATGAGTAATTACAGGCAATCCAGAATAAGCTGCCTCAAAGAGCGGCAAACCAAAACCTTCGCCATGGCCAAAATTAATAAGCGCTTTTATTTTGGGATGAACATAAAGAGAGTGTAATTCTTTTTCGTTTAAATATCCATGTAATAAATAAATCTTACATTTCCTATCTGGAGTGTTCTCTAAAAATGCCTTAAGCTGGTTTTCACTCCACTCTCTGTCAATTTTACTATTCCCTTTTCCAAATAGTTTTACAACCAATCCCACGTTGGGGTCATCGTGAAATTCTTCTACAAACCATGTAATTGTATTTTTAAAATTCTTGCGAGGTCCAAATTGTGACATTGCTAAAAAATTGAAATCTGTTTCTAAGTCCAAAGGCAAATTAACCGCTTCCACCTTCTTAACCGGATAATGTACTACTTCAATTGGCTTTTCCAGAGTGAACAAGATCTCATTGCCGGTCTGATCTTTAGCTCGTACAGGAACCTGCAAGCCAGCTTTGGCGTGTTCAGAGATAACTAAAATCTTGTCAGCAAATTCATGACATTTACCCACCCACGCAGCGCAAGCCTTGTCGGTTTCGATACCTGCCGTATAAAGGATGTTCTGTGGGGCCATTTTTTGTAGTTCATTTGGAATTGTAACTTGAAGAGAAATATCAAAGAGGGCAACCTTCGGATTGGCCTGTTGTTGAACCAACAATGGTTGAGCCTTGCTAATTAAGGAATCAATCCATTTGCGCTCGTCATTGTCTTCAAAAATCCAATTGCTGCCACCCCATGGGATGTTCATTAGATAAATATCAAACAAATCCTCTCGGGAGCGCAAAGCTCGTAAAGCGAACCTACACTGTTCGCCATAGCCAGTTTGTGATAAGGCTGGCCCCCTTACTAAAATTTTCTTTTTCATGCTATTTTCTTCAATGCCCAGTTTTGTTTTCTTTTTCTTGTGTCCCACGACCCTTCTTCATTGTGAAGTTGTGTGAGTGTTTTATCCCAACTATCAATAAAATCTTTGAAATTATAATTCTTTTCTACATGTTGGCGGCCATTTTTTCCCAACTCTCGCCTCTGCTTTTCCGTTTTATTATACATTTCTTCTAGAGCTTCTACAACCTGAATCTTTCCAAGGCGGTCTTCAAAGATGAAAGGTACATTTTGACTACCTACAATTGCTTTGCTCACTGGCTCTAGGCCGATGCCGAACCAATTGGTTCCGTCTGTTACCTGCTCTTGGAGTCCACCCGTCATGTTCACAATAATAGGAGTCTCACACGAAAGGGATTCTAATGTCGCCAAACCAAATCCCTCTGCGTCTGAAATGTTGATTGTGCAGTCTGCCATGTTATACATGGCTGCGAGATTCTCAGGATGTAATTTTTCTTTGGAGAACAACACCTGACCACTGTTTAAGCCCTGATCAGCAATAAGTGATTCTAGATTAGATCCAGCAGCATCGCGTGGGTCAGTGTGCATAAGCAAAACAGCCTTGTCTTCTCCAACGCGCTTTAAAAACTCTTTAAACCATAAAATTAAAGTAGCTCCCATTTTTCGTCTAGCATTGCGATTATTCCAAAAAACAATAAACTTGTCAGCGTTTTCTTTAAAATTGTCTTTGCGCAAAATCTTAACCTGCTCACCATCTAGACGTTTAAAAATTTCTAAATTCACAGCATGTGGAATGTATTGGCTCTTAACCGCAGGAGCCACATTTTTTACAATGTCGTCTGTAACTTTAGAGATTGTGGCAATAAAGTCATTACTCTCATACGCTGCACGGTTGAATGTGGGATAAGGATAATTGTCCCATACATGATAATAAATCATAGGAACATTGTGTCGTACCTCCTCTTCAATCTGCCAAAGCCATTGATAAAATCGGGGGTCGGTCATAAACCACACAATATCGGGACGCTCGCCCCATAATGCAGCCCTTACTTGTTCTTGAGTTCCATAGGCATCAACTGGAATAATGGTCCAATCTTCTCCCCACTCTTCCGTTCTAATTGGAGAATAGTTTTTGTGCTTCACCAAGCCAGCGAAAGATATAAATTCGTATCTACCTGTTTTAAGCATCCCTTCAATAATATAGCGTGTCTGTGTACCAACACCAGAAGGGGTGAGTGGGTGGTCACTTATAGTTAAAATCTTAATTTTTTTATCTGTCATGTACAATGTTCCGTCTTAAAAAATGGGCAAGTTCCATACATTTTATGACAACTTAATCTATTTTTTAAGTGTCTCTTGTTAGTTATATTATACAAAGCATTTGTTAAAAGTTTAACCGCATTTTTAGTTTTTTTATCGCCGCTTGTAACTCTAAAGATTTCTACCTTATTTCCTTTCTTTGCTGTGCGTTTCAAAAGGCCAAAGTGAGTTTCAATTTGGTCAACATCTACATTATGCTTTTCGGCAAAGAACTTCTTATAAAGGGTAAGTTGATAAGTCGTAAGTTTCTCAGATTTTCTACGAGCATTCCACCCCCAAGAACATGTCTTCCAATCAATAATGTGATGTTTGCCATCGGGCGTCTTTATAATCAGGTCAATAAAACCTTTAAAGTCGTATTCTTTGTTGGGGAACTCAATGATTCTTTCAAATAATTGCTCTTCTGCTTCAACCACTTCGTACTCGCCAAAGTAATCCTTCAAGCCCTGCATAACCTCTATTACGATCTCTCTGCCCTGTTGTTTGAATTCTTCGATTTGTTTTGGATCTACTTCTTCTAGTTTTTTGAGTTCTTCGTGGAAGTAGCTTTCAAATAGTGCTGCTGAATCGTCAACTTTGTTATCCGGTGGTGCAAGGTCTTCGCACACAGCGTGAACAGCCGTTCCAAAGGTAGTAAAAATAGAATCAGTAAACGGATTAAGTTTATCTTCATTGACTAATTTCCTGTAATGTGGACATTGTGTCCAGTTTTTAAGTTCCGAATAAGAAATGTGTGGCATTTTACCCTCAAAAAAATTGCTTAACCTTATTATACAACACAGGACACAGCCTGTCAAGGAAAACCGCATCTCCACGGGCAATTTTTTCAAAGCCGCTAGCAAAATATTCTCTTAAAGAAGTCGCAGCATAAGGATTAGAAAAAATCCCACTACAATACTGCCAAAGTTTATCATACCCTATCGTGTTTACCAAATATTCATCTAGCGCCGGCGTGTAATTTATTTCCGTAAAATCTACAGGGGGCGCCATTCCCCCTTCATACATTGTTATCACATCTCTAAGTTTATTTCTTTTGTTCAAAAATTCTTTTTTTAAAAAACCATCCCCATAAATCTTGTCATAAAAAATTTTTTCATAAGAATGTGCGAGTTCATGAAAAAAATTATCTACAAGTTCTTCTACAAACCCTACACCACTGGATAGATAAATTACATTATCCTTATAATAAGACTTATAATTTTGATCATTTAAAAAAGAAAAGTCACCTATTTTAACAGCCTTAAGGTGCTGGATCGATCGTGATCCGATAACACGACGCAGTTCTGCAACAAGCCAATTCCAATCTGGATGCTTAAACTTGCCCGGGTCGATTATTTGAACCTCTATTCCATGAACTGTTTTAGGTACACGGAGAACAGAGCGCGTTTGTGTTTCTTGCAAGTATTCTTTTAAAGTGCTCATAACACCTTCGCGGCCAAGGTGGCAACCTTTGACCTCTCCCCCCTTATTAAGGTTATATGGCCGGCAATGTCATGTTCTTTAAATTTTTCAACTGCGTGAGTAAGGCCATTGGTTGTCTCATCAATATAAACATTATCGATCTGCTCAATGTCCCCCATTAAGACAATTTTTGAATTATCGCCAACCCGGGTAACAACAGTTTTAAGCTCATGAGCCGTCATGTTTTGAATCTCGTCAACCACAATAAAAGCGTTGTTTATACTTCTGCCGCGAATATAGGTCAGCGCTTCGATCTCAATAATACCCTCATTCACATATTCTTTTAAGCTGTCTTTGCCGTTACCCAATAAATATTGAAGATTGTCATTTATTGGGGCCAACCATGGAGACATTTTTTCTTCTAAGCTGCCCGGTAGATAGCCGATGTCCTTGCCCATGGGCTGTATCGGTCTAGTGACGATAAGGCGGTTGTAGCGCGCTTGTTTGGGAATTACGGTGTGCCAGTCGTCTACAGCCTGACAAAGGCCAGCAAACAGCGCTATCATCGTTTTACCGGTACCTGCTGGTCCCACAAGGGTTATAACCTTAACGTCTGGGTCCATCAACAAATTCAAAGCAAAATCCTGCTCTTTATTTCTGGACTTTATATTCCACTTTTTGTTGGAGTGATCAATGACTTTGCCCAGATGTTTGTTATAATTAAAAAATCTGGCCAGTGCAGTCTTCTTTTCGTTTGATAGAGAAACGAGCAGTACAAACTGATTTGGAAAAAGTTTGACCTCCTCCTTGTCTAGAAATACATTTTCGCCAGCATAAAACTGATCGATTACCTGATCATCTACCAAGTGTTTGGATACTCCCGTAAAAATTTCTGATCTGCTTTTGACTACCTTTTCAGTTTCGTAGTCTTCTCCTAAAATGTCAAGAGCATCACACTTGACGCGCATGTTGATATCGCGAGATACAACAACAACTTTCCTTCTAGGATTATCTTTCTTTTCGCTTAAGGCGGTCGCTAAAATCTGGTTGTCCGGGTCGCGATCGTCAAACCCCGGCGGAAGTAGCCCTAATTCATAGCTCCTAGCCCGCAGGAGGCCCGCTGATCGCCTTATCCGCACTCCCTTGGACAAGTTCCCCTTTGAGCGGAGTTCGTCCAGTGTACGGATTATACGGCGGGCATTTGAGCCGACGCTATCTTGACGCTTTTTATGCTTGTCTATTTCTTCAAGGACTTTTATGGGGACAACAATATCGTTGTTTCCAAATGAATATATCGCATCTGAATCCGTTAAATATACATTGGTGTCTAAGATACAAGTTTTTTTAGCCATTTTCCACTATTTCATCAACCAAGCCAAGTTCAAGACAGACCTCGGCTTCAAACCACTTATCTTTTTTAAGGATGGCTGTGATTTGTCTAGTTGTCATGTTGGTATGTTCCTTGTAAATCTTTTTGATTCTGTCCATGATGAGATCTAAATTTTCCATCTCATCTTTCATCGCTTCATAGTTTCCCCACATCGAAGAACTTAATTGATGAATAAGCATGAACGAGTTTGCAAAAATAAACCTCTTTTTTGCCACAACACTAATCAAAGTGGCGGCAGAGGCAGCCGAACCATCCACATAAGAATGGACTGGCGTTTTACAATTCTTAATTGTGTCCATAATAGAAAAGCCTGAAAAGACACTTCCACCATAAGAATTAATAAATAATTTTAAAGGGGGGGAATCACACCCATATTTCAATTTAAAAATTTGTAATTCTTTGTCAAGCATTCGAATTGATTTATTGAGAGACTTGGCGTTTTTTTCATCGACCTCGCCATAAAACATGATGGTGTTATCAAGAACGTCTACACAATTATCAGGTGGGCCGCCGCCGGGGTCACCCATAAAAATTATAGGGGTGGGACCCTCCGTAACAGACTCTTCTTCTTCCTTTTTCTTTTTGGTTTTTTCGTCGCACCAGTAATATTTTGTCATTTTATACTCTTATAATTAGTTGGGGCCAATAGTTCCTAGTTGCCTAGTCTAGTCATAATTTCATATATTCCTATAATTCTATAGCCATTTTCCGTTTCGTTCAATTTATCAAGTTTATCATAAGCAAATTCCATTGCTTTAGAAAAATTATCAAATTTTATATTATAACTTGCAACCTTATCTACTTTTTCATTTTTAAAATGAAATTTAAAAAATTTATTTTTCATTGGGTACTCCTAAATTCTATCTGGTGTATCTGAAAAATAAATCTCTTTTACACCCCAATGTTTTAATTTGGCTTTAAAGAAGTCTTCAAACTCTTTTCTGCCCTTTAATATTTCGAAACTATTTTTTTTATGTTGAATAATCCATCGATTTACTTCTTGAAGAATATCCATTTTATTAAAAACCAATTTATTAACGCCATTTATCTTAACGGATTTTTCCAAAAACGGCACTTCAAGCCAGCCACATTGTCGTGGTCGACCAGTGGTAGCACCATATTCTTTTCCAGCATTTCTAATTTTTGAAAATATTGGATTATTTAATTCAAATGTCTTTGCGCCGACATATGTTTCATATGCCTTTGCGACACCCCATATATCTCTAATAGCCTGTGGCGGAATCCCGTTTAAAAGAGCCGAGCCAACAGTGCAGTGACTGGAGGTAACAAAAGGATAGTCGCCCCAATCAATGTCAAGGCCAAATCCTTGCGCTCCTTCGCAGAGGATAATTGGATTTTTTGTATGTTTGTGTAACTCGTCATAAATATTCACCAAGTACGGTTGTAAACAGGGCAGATCTTTTGCCAAAAACCCATTTCTTGCATATTTTTCTCTGTATGCAGGCCCATTTCCTCGCTTTGTCGTGCCAATGACGGCATCTTTACCATCTTCTTCTAAGTGTTCATCTGTAATGATGTGGGCATTTTCTGCAATAAAGACAAATTCATCAATGTCGATGCCACCATCTCTAAGCTCCTCAAGCTCTTTGAAGAACTGTTTTGGGTTTACTACACAGCCCGGACCAATAATGCTTTTGATTCCAAAGAATACGCCGGCTGGAATGTGATGTGTGACGAACTTCTTGCCCTTATGATAAATGGTGTGGCCGGCGTTGCAGCCGCCATTAAAACGAATCACATGCGTATATCCACCGGTTTTACAAAGATGGTGAGTAACTTTTCCTTTGCCCTCATCACCATACTGAAGGCCTAAAACAACATCAGCTATCATCTTGGACCCCCTTATAATTTTCCAGCATGTAAAAGCTCTTATCTCTGCGTTTGCTTTTATTACGCTTCTTTTCTTTCTTTTCTTCTACGACAGTAGAACGAATCTTTACAACGTAATTCTCTTTAAGCTTCTTAACTTTTACTTGTAAATTTTCTTTGTTTTTAAGCTGATTTCTTCTTTTGTTAGCTTCTTCAAATGTTTTAAAGCGGCCTTTAATTTCCCAAGGGCGCCCGTTTAATGGATTTGCCTCCATAGTATCCTCCTATTTCGTTGGCTTAATAAAAAAATTTCTGAGATAGTATCCTGCCACTTTACAAATTTCACCTGTTTTTATGCATAGCATCATGTGGGGCCTATAAGTATAAACTTCTCTTCTTTTTGAATCAATTCGTTTTTCTAATTTAACTGTTCTTTTTCCTAAATATTGATAATAGCTTTTTTTATAAACTGGATCCGTTTCACTTTCTATATCTATAAATTGTAGAGCAAGGCCCCAAACATTAGAACTTTTTAATATTACTTTTTTTCTTGTATTATTTTTTATAGTATAGAATTGTCCAATCTCTAATTCAGAAATTTTCATACTTAAAGTGTATCATCAAAAGCTCTGTCTGTTAAGGGTGTGGTATCAAAGT